>Ga0126381_100000130_pt1 | contig 83125 bp, 69 predicted proteins | sample PanSoiMetPlot_28_FD_96465 | JGI IMG/M metagenome (GOLD analysis project Ga0126381, IMG submission 96465) | Tropical forest soil microbial communities from Panama - MetaG Plot_28 | ecosystem: Environmental > Terrestrial > Soil > Tropical forest > Bulk soil | place: Panama | collected 2016-02-17 | reverse complement strand
GCATCAGCAGACTTGGAAAGCGTGTTGGTGGCAACGCCTCGCGAGTTCGAATCTCGCATCCTCCGCTAGCGCGGTAGCGCAGGAGCGCCCGCCGGCTTGAGCATGGTGTCACGGCCCCGCGTAGGCGACTGCGGCGAAGTCGCATTTGCTTGTGTCGTTGCCATTGACCGCCTCGTCGGTTTGCACCGTCGCGAGGTGCCTGCTCAGGCTGGGTGAGCTGGCGCCCTGGATGGTCCACTGAGTCTGCTCGGCCGTCACTCCCGTCTGCAGGCCCAGCCCCGAGCCTGACGGCATATCCTGCTCGCCGACCGCTGTGCTGGTCCCGGTAAGGTCCTGAGTCCACAGATGGACTTTGTGCGGGCCGACCGTGAAGTCCACCTCGGCGAACGGCACGTTGAGGCACGAGACGCTGAACCGGCCATACCCGGGCAGATTGAACAGCGGGACGTTGTTCTGCCCGACGGTGAGCTCCACCTCGGCAGTGACCACGTGGCCTCCGCCCTGAACGAAACCGGCCGGTCCGATGCCGCCAAGCAGGCTGGCGTTGAGGTTGGCGACCTTGGTGGTCGAGTTCACGCTGAACGGGGCGTGCCCCCTGGTGACATGCAAGCTGAGCGCGGTACCGCGGCCGGAGTTGATCACGTTGAGCATGGGGCGGCCCTGGGTCGGCGCTCCGGTCAGGGTCGAAGTGGCATTGACCTTGTTGGTCGTGCCCAGAATGAAGGCGGCGCCGGCACCGAGGCCGTTCGCGGCCGCCGTGATAGCGAGCACCACGGCGACCCCCGCCGCTCCGGCCATGAGTCCCTTGCCAAAGCTGAGCTGCATCTGCGTTCCCCATTCTGACCAGGCACGGCGCCTTATCGCGGGCAGTGCGTTCCGTCCAGAATGAGACGCAGTGCGGACAGATGGCAATGAGCCGACTTCAGTGACCACGGCGATAGTTGCCGCTAATTACCAAGATCTCACTAAGGCGCGATTTACGTGCTAGTCGAAACCTGGGGAAAGCGGTAGCTTCTCCGCAGTGTGCGCCGATCCGGCGCTAAGCCGGCGGTTTCCCGGCCGACTGTGGAGGAAAACGCCATGCGCGGTTGGGGTCACGGGAAAGCAGAAGGTCGCCGGGGAACTGGGCTGGCCGCCCGCGCGGTAATCGCCTTCATAGCCGCGGCGCCCGCGGCGATCGCGCTCGCCGCACCGGCCATCGCGAGCCCAGCGTGGACAATTCAGCCCTCCCCCAACGCGATTATCGCGGGCGGGCAACTCAAGTCGGTCTCCTGCTCGGCCGCCGACGCGTGCACGGCAGTCGGCACTAACTTGGGGCCTGCGGGGCTCAACGTCACCGTGGCCGAACGGTGGAACGGCAAGTCCTGGCAGCTGCAGAACACGCCAAACCCCCCGGCCGACACGGTTCCCGTCGCCTCGCCCACGCTGTTCGGCGTGTCGTGTCCAGCCTCGGACTTCTGCGAGGCGGTGGGCGGCTACCAGGTGGCCACAGTGGGAATTAGCCTGGCCGAAATGTGGAACGGGCGAGCCTGGACAATGCAGTCGTTCCCGGTACTGGCCAGCTCGACGTCCGCGGATCTGTTCAAGGTGTCCTGCACGTCCGCACGGTTCTGTGAGGCGGTGGGCACCTACAACAACGGCGTCGGCGAGACCCTCTCCTTCGCGGCGACGTGGAACGGAGCCGCGTGGCGCCTGCAGAGGACCCCGGCTCCGGCCGGCGTCACGAACGTATTCATGACCGCGCTGTCGTGCGTCTCCCCGAAGTTCTGCGAGGCGGGGGGCAACTCCATCGGCGCAGGCTCTTTCGCGATGCGGTGGAACGGGACCTCGTGGAGTCTCCAGACGCTGCCGGGGGGCGGGGGAGCCGGGGCGGTGTCGTGCGTGTCTGTGACCTTCTGCGAGATGGTCGGCTTCGGTGGCGCCGATGTGTGGAATGGGTCGAGGTGGAGCCCGCAGACTGTCCCGCAGACCGCCGGATCGGCGTCGGTCAACCTGGCGGGCGTGTCCTGTTCAGCCGCTCAATTCTGCGCGGCTGTCGGCCAGTACAACGACAGTTCAGGCAACACGCTTGGCATCAGCGCCACGTGGAACCACACATCCTGGGCCTTGCGGACAACCCCAAACCCGGCGGGCGCCTCCTTCACCAGCCTCAACGCGGTGTCCTGCGCCGCCTCGTCCGCGTGCGAGGCCGTGGGGAACTTCATGGTGAACCCGCCGCAGTGGCAGGCCCTGGCGGATTCGTGGAGCCGGAATGCGTGGCAAGCACAGCATGTGATCAAGCCGCCAACGGCCGCCGCCAGCACCCTGAACGCGGTGTCATGCGTCTCGCTGGCCTTCTGCGAGGCGGTGGGCTCGCACCCCGATAGTGCGGACACAGCCACCGTCGCCCTCGCCCTGGCATGGAACGGGGCGGTGTGGAAGATCCAGAACACGGCGAATCCGTTGCAGGCGGCCAACGGGACCCGCATGGCCTTGGACGGGGTCTCGTGCGTTTCCGCGCTGTTCTGTGAGGCGGTGGGCCAAAGCTCCAGTCCCGTCGGCGGTGGTGCCGAAGTGTGGAATGGAACCAGGTGGGCATTGCAGGCCGTTCCCGGCGGACCCCTCACGTCCGTGTCGTGCACTTCGGCGAAGTTCTGCGTGGCGGCCGGCGGCGACGGCCATGTGGACACGTGGAATGGCAAGTCATGGTCGTCGGCGGCGAGCGCATCGGGGTTCACCTCGCTCAGTTCGGTGGCGTGCGCCTCGGCGAGCTTCTGCGAGGCGACTGGGGCCGGCCCGTCCGGCGACGAGGCCGAGCGATGGAACGGCAAGTCCTGGTCGCCGCAGTCGACGCCAACCCCTGCGAATGGAAGCTTCCCCACCCTGTCGGCGGTCTCGTGCGCCGGGGTGACATACTGCGAGGCGGTCGGCAGCTACACCAACAGCTCATTCTCGGTAGCGCCGCTGGCGGAAGTGTGGAAGGGGACCGCCTGGGCGGTTCAGCCCGCCCCAGATCCCGCGGCGTCATCAGTGGCCGGCTCGGCCTCGCTGAGCAGCGTGGCGTGCACCTCGGCGAAATCGTGTACCGCCGTCGGCCAGTACACCCTCTTGGTGAGCAACTTCACCCTCGGCGAGGTGTGGAACGGCTCTAGCTGGTCCCAGCGGTCCACCGCGAGCGTTCCCTATGCGGGACTGAACAGTCTCAGCGGGGTTTCTTGCCGCGCCAGTCACCTTTGCACCGCGGTGGGCGTCACGGACGACGCTGGCCAGATCCCCGCAACACTCATCGAGACCGGCGACTGACATCACGAATCTTGGAGAAGCGATGCAAGGGTGGAGTTGCCAGCGGGCAGGAACTCGCGCTGTGGCCGGGCTGGCGGCCTTCGCGTTGATCGGCGCCGTGCTCGCTGCCGGTACGGGCAGCGCGCTGGCCAGCGGCTCTGTTTGGACGCGGGAAACTTCCCCGAACGTGACGGTGCCCGGCGGGCGGATCGAATCGATCTCGTGCTCGTCCGCCACCGCGTGCACGGCCGTCGGAACTAACGTTGACACCGCCGGGATCAAGGTCACCCTGGCCGAGAGGTGGAACGGAAAAATCTGGCGGCGGCAGCCCACGCCCAACCCGCCGGAGGACACCGCTCCCGGCGTGGCTCCGGACCTGCTCGGAGTGTCGTGCCCGGCGCTGAGCTTTTGCGCGGCGGTCGGCGCGTACAGTCTCGGGGGCGCGCAGGTCAGCATCGCCGAGGTGTGGAAAGGGCATGTCTGGGCGCAGGAGCCGGTTCCGTTCGTCGTGGGCTCGGAATCGGCCGAGATGAACCAGGTGTCGTGCACCTCCGCCCGGTTCTGCGAGGCGGTGGGCTCATACACCCCCTTCGGCACCCCGCTCGCTCTAGCCGCGACGTGGAATGGCACCTCCTGGCGCCTGCAGTACCCTCCCGCCCCTCCAGGTAGCATCGTCAACCTCGATGCGGTGTCGTGTGTCTCGCCAACGTTCTGCGAAGCATGGGGCGGCGGCACCCCGTCGAGCCCCGGCCCGTCGGTCGCGGAGCGGTGGGACGGTAAGTCGTGGCACCTGCAGGCCGTGTCGGCGAATATCACGGTGGATTCGGTGTCGTGCGTCTCGGCGCGCTTCTGCGAGGCGGTTGGCGCCGCCGCCGGAATACCCGACGCTGACGTTTGGAACGGATCGTCCTGGCGAGCTCAGACCATGCCCGGACCGGGCACGATGACCGGCGTGTCGTGCACCTCATCGTCGTTCTGCGAAGCGGTGGGCGGGTTCTTTAACACCAGCACTAACGAGGTCCAGAGCGATGCGGCGCTGTGGAACGGCAAGGTGTGGAGCGCGCAACTCCCGCCCAATCCCGCCACGGCGGGCGTTACGCACCTTAACGCGGTGTCCTGCTCGGCAGGCGTCTGCGAGGCCGGCGGCAATAGCGCGGCGGCGCAAGGGTCACCGCCACGGGCCCTGGCCGAAGGATGGAACGGGGACTGGCGGATGCAGAACGCGGTGGCGCCGGCTGGCGCTACCGATAACTCACTCAGCGCCGTGTCCTGCGTCACGGCCACCTTCTGCGAGGCGGTCGGCTCGCACTCCGACAGCGCGGGCAACGCCCTGAACCTGGCGGAGACATGGAACGGGACCGCGTGGAAGATCCAGGCCACCCCAAGCCCGCTGAGCCCGTCCGGTCTCACTTTCGATGGCCTGGACGCCGTATCGTGCGTGTCCACGGACTTCTGCGAGGCGGTGGGCCCCGGCGGCGCCGCGGTGTGGAACGGGACCTCGTGGAAGGTCCAGGCAACGCCTCCGATAAATGTCACACCAATCTCAGTGTCGTGCGCCACAGTGAGCTTCTGCATGACGACGTCCGGTTCCGGAGGGGTGGCTATCTGGAACGGAGCATCCTGGTCGGCTGGCCCCGGCGTGTCAGGATTCCAGCAGGTGGCCTCGGTGTCATGCGTCTCAGCGAGCTACTGCGAGGCCGTCGGCGGCGGGCCGCAGGGCGAGAACGCTGCGGTGTGGAACGGTGCCTCCTGGTCTCCTCAGCCCACGGCCGGGCCCGCGGGCGTTGTCTTGGATGCGATCTCCTGCCTCGCCGTCAACTCGTGCGAGGCAGTGGGCGCCACCTTCGGCCCCATCACCGTGACCCTCGCGGAGACGTGGAATGGAACCTCGTGGGCCATCGCGCCCACTCCCAATCCCCCGGCAACTCAGAGCAGCATCCTCAATGCGGTGTCGTGCACCTCCGCGGCCTCGTGCACCGCCGTCGGGCAGAACCAGTTCACCAATCTGGGCTTGACCCGGACCCTGGCGGAAGTCTGGAATGGCAAAACCTGGAGCCTGCGGTCAACGCCCAGCAACGTCAACGCCGGGGAGAACATTCTCGATGATGTGTCCTGCGTCACCAGCGCGGGGTGCACCGCCGTCGGTACGACACAGGACAGTGGTCTTTTCCAGACCACGCTCATTGAGGCAGGCGACTGAAGATAAATCAGGCGACGTCGGTCGTCATGCGCGTGATAATGGCCGACGTGCAGGAGGTCAAGGTCGTCGTCGCCCATAACGAGCGCGCGACCCTGCGCGTCGGCGACGTGTTCCTCAAGATCGACACTGATCAGACGCGCATTGACGTTGAGGTCGAGGCGATGGCTATGGCGCCGATCCCGACTCCGGAAGTCCTGTGGCGGAAGCCGCCCGTGCTCGCGATCGCCGCCGTCCCAGGGACGGCACTCGGCCGCCTCGGCGAGCCGTCGGCCGCGTCGCCGGCGGCGTGGGCCGCGGCGGGCGCCGCCATACGCATACTGCACGACGCGCCGCTGCCGCCGTGGCCCGGCCAGAGCCTCGACGAGATCGTCTCGCACCTCGACGGCGAATGCGAGTGGCTCCTGACGAACGACGTCCTTCCCGCCGAACTGGTGACGCGCAACCGCCAGGTCGCCGAGGCCGCGCTCCGGCCGTGGACACCGGTGTTCACACACGGGGACCTGCAGATCACCCACGTCTTCGTCGACGCTGACGAGATCACCGGCGTGATCGACTGGTCCGAGGCGAGCCGGGGCGATGCCCTGTACGACCTCGCCAGCTTGACGCTCGGACACGAGGAGCATCTCGGCGATGTCCTCGACGGCTACGGCACCGACGTCGACCTCGACGTGATCCGCGCGTGGTGGTCGCTGCGAAGCCTGCGGAACATCCGCTGGCTGGCCGAGCACGGCTTCGACCCGTCCACGCCCGGCGCCGAGGTCGACGTGCTGAGATCCCGGCTGTGAGGCTGCACAAGCGCCCGACGGCTACCGGGGTTCACACCGATAACTTACGGAGCTAATGCCCCGGACATCGAATACGAACCGTCCTCAGGCGCAATTTCCCAATATTCTCACTGGCATTTGTCTATTGCACTGACGCTCCCTAAGTGTGAGGCTCAGTGGTATACGCCAGTTTCTGCCACTAGGACGCGGCTTGGAAGTGAGGGGGTTCCTGATGCTGCTTAACCGTGATGATTGGTATGAAACGTCGCGCGACCTGGACTGGACCCTGTCTTACGTGGACCGGGATGCGGCCTTCCCGCCCTCTTGGACCGGAGCGCAAGGAATACCCGAGGATTCGTGGCAATCATGGGAGGAGCCATTCCGCGTCTCCTACCGTGATTATGTGCGCATCCAGCGCGAAAAGGAGTCGGGGGTCAAGGCCGTCAGCAACGCGATGTCCCGGGCTGGTGTCTACGACAAACTCGCCCCCGGGCACGTGGCGTCCTCGCAGCTCCACATGGGCGGTATTTGCATGGTGGAGTACATGGCCGTGACCATGCAGAGCCGGTTCTGCCGGTTCGCCCCGTCTCCCAAGTGGCGCAACCTCGGCGTGTTCGGGATGCTCGATGAGACCAGGCACACTCAGCTTGCCCTGCGGTTCTCGCACGACCTGCTGCCCCGCGATCCTCGCTTCGACTGGGCACATAAGGCGTTCCACACGAACGAATGGGCGATCCTGGCCGTCAAGAGCCTCTTCGACGAGGTCATGCTCAGCGCTAATTGCGTCGAAGCAACCCTGGCCACCAACCTGACTCTCGAGCACGGCTTCACCAACCTCCAGTTCGTCGCCCTGGCGGCCGACGCGATGGCCGCGGGCGACATCAACTGGTCAAACTTGCTGTCCTCGATCCAGACCGACGAGGCGCGGCACGCGCAGCAGGGATTCCCGACCCTCCAGGTGCTGATGGAGCACGATCCGGAGCGCGCGCAGCGCGTGGTAGACGTGGCGTTCTGGCGCGGGACGCGCTTGTTCCAGTATCTGACCGGCCCGGCCATGGACTATTACACTCCGCTTGACCAGCGGAAGATGTCGTTCAAGGAATTCATGCTCGAATGGATCGTCAACCAGCACGAGCGGATCCTGGAGGACTACGGGCTGAAGAAGCCATGGTACTGGGATCAGTACATGATCGCGCTTGAGAACGGTCACCATGCCGCGCACATCGGGATGTGGTTCTGGCGGCCAACGCTTTTCTGGAAGCCCAGCGCTGGCGTTTCCAAAGCAGAGCGGGAATGGCTAAACGAGAAGTACCCGACATGGGAAGAAAACTGGGGTTGCATGTGGGATGAGATCATCGCCAACGTGAATTCCGGTCACCTCGAGCTCACGCTGCCAGAGACGCTGCCCGCCCTGTGCAGCGTGACTCAGCTCCCGATCGGCTCGGCGATGTCGCGCAACGAGCTGAGGCCGGCGACCAGCGTCTACCAAGGGCGGCTTTACCACTTCGACTCCGAGATCTCCAAGTGGTGTTTCGACATCGAACCGGAGCGCTACGCCGGGCACATGACCGTGATCGATCGTTTCCTCGCAGGTCAGATCCAGCCCATGAACCTGGCCGGAGGTCTGGAGTGGATGGGCCTGACGCCAGACGTCATGGGTGACGACGCGTACGAGTACCGCTGGGCCGCGGAGTACGCCGGGCACGCGGACGAGGAGGGGTAGGCGAGCGATGGCGCCGTTCCCGGTCTATGGCAGGTTCGTCGGGGACTTCGTCCCGCACCTGGTTGCGGTCGACACCGACGACTCAATGGACATCGTCGCGGAGAAGGTCGCCGTCCACTCGGTTGGCCGCCGCCTGCCGCGCCCTCCTACAGCTAAAGGCTATGACGTCTACCTTGACGGCCGCCTGATCCCGGCCGGCACGACACTGGCCGAACTCGGCCTGCAGCCGCTTCAGTGGCTGGACGTGAAATTCCGTGACTGAGGCCGACCTGGCTGAGGCGGCCGGCTTCGCCGCGATCGCGAACGAGGGTGACCTCTGGGACGGCGAGATGGAGTCCTACGACCTCGACGGCCAGGAGATCCTGCTGATCCGTCTCGACGGCGAGTACCACGCCTACGACGGAGCCTGTCCGCACCAGAGCACCTCCCTGTCCGCGGGCGTGCTGGATGGCGGCCTGCTTGTCTGCAGTGCCCATGAATGGGAGTTCGACGCCCGTACCGGCCAGGGCGTCAATCCGCGGACCGCATGCCTGCGCCGGCGGGAAGTTCGTCTCGCCGGCGGCCGCGTCCTGGTCAGGCGAGCGGCGACCCGCGCATCTGAAGGAAACAGCGAAGGGGAGTCGCGATGGCAGTCGTCGAGATCGATGACGTGAATCTGGTCGACCGCGACCTTGTCGGCCCGGTGGTGCGCTCGGGCCCCCTTGCCGAGGCGATTATCGACGCGGTCGCTGATGACAATCCTGACCGCGACGTCCTGGTAGTTGATCGCGGCGACTACGTGCGTGTCCACACCGCGCATACCTGCCGGCTCACCCGTGCGAGCCTGCAGCGCCACCTTGGAGCACCTTTCGAGCTCGCCGCGCTGGAAATCGAGATGCCCTCCTTCAAGGGCCGACTGCGGACGCGCGTCGATGAATACGTGTGGTCCTACGACAAGTAACGGGAGAGGCCATGGCAGCAAGAGGCCGGACCCGGAAGCTGAAGACCTGGTCAGCTTTCGGCGATCTAGGGCGACGGCCAACCGAGTACGAGATCCTCACCCACGGGCTCAACCACACCATGCGCGAGACGCCGCTTGAGCTGCCGTCCGACGCACATGGCAACCGATGGCTACGGGACCATCGCGACGCGATCAGCCTGACGGCGCCGGACTGGAACGCCTTCCGCGACCCGGACGCGGTGACGTACGGCAGCTATGTCGCCATGCAGGACGATCAGGAGGCCCATGTCGAGGGCCTGCTCGAGCGGTTCGACCGGGATGAGCACGACACCAGGCTGAGCGAAAGCACGCTGGCCTTCCTAGCCCTCACGCTCACTCCCTGCCGGTATCTGGCGCATGCGGAGCAGATGCTGTCGGCCTACCTTCAGCAGCTCGCCCCGAGCAGCTACATAGCTAACTGCGCGATCTTCCAAACCGCGGACCAGCTGCGCCGCGTCCAGCTCATCGCCTACCGGACGACTCAGCTTCGGCTCGCCTACCCGCGGCGGGCGTTCGGCACGGGCGAGCGGGCCACCTGGGAAGGGCATCCTGGCTGGCAGCCGATCCGCGAGGCGGTCGAGCACGCGCTGGTCGAATACGACTGGGACAGGGCTCTGGTGGCGACCCAGCTTGTCGTGAAGCCCGTGGCTGACCTGATATTCCTCGAACAGCTTCGCCAAGAGCTCGCCGCCGATGACGCGATGGACGCTCTCATCGCGGCGAACCTGTGGCGCGACAGCGAGCGGTCTCGCCGGTGGACGGCCGCGCTGCTGCGCTTCCTCGTGGAAGCTGACCAGGGCAACCTCGGCACGCTACAGAGCTACCTGCGGGAATGGGCTCCACGCGGGCACGCGATGGTGGTGGCGGGCAGCGAACTGCTGGCCGCCGGCGGCGGCCGTGCGAGCGGTGAGATCGCTGCCGCCGTGACAAATGGCTGGAAGGCGCTGACCGAGCCGGCTGGCCTGGACGTAGACCAGACCTGACGGTCGCTGATCCGTACTCGAAGAACCTGCGCCTGTGTCCGCGCTCGCCGTAGCGCTGCTTCGGCGAGCGCGGACAACCTGGCGTGCTAGCTAGTGCGAGCCACGAGCAGCGGCAGGAGCGCTGCCGCGTTCGGGGTGCCGAGTCCCGTCACTGGATCCCAACCGGTGCCGGTGTTGAAGCCGCCGCCGATCTCGGCGACGTCGTTGTTGCCGACGGTGATGTCATGCAAGGCCGCGGCGTAGTGCTTCTTTGCCTGCGCGATCGAGTACAGCGCGGGGTTGATGTTGCCCATCCGGTGCCCGCCGAGCTGGTCGGCGTCCGCGGCCAGACCGGCCCACTGCGGCGAGCCCGCGCTCGTGCCGCCGATGATGAAGAACACAGGAGCGTTCGCCGGGAGCCCGAAGGCCACGTTGATGGTAGCGCTGAAGATCAGCACACCGCCGGCGACACCCGCGTTGTAGGCGACATCCGGGACGCCTCGGGCACGGTTCTTCTGCAGCGCGGACTGGTAGTCCGGCCGCGCGTAGACGCTACTGAACCCGCCGCCACTGCAGTTCACGTCGCTCGGCGCGACCGCCGGCGGGTTACAGCCGAACGGCTCGGTCCACGCCGTCTCGCTCTGGTAGGCGCCCGTGCTTGGGTCGGCTGTGAGCGTGGTGCCGCCGACGCCTGTCACATTCGGGTCTGAGGCGGGAGTGCTCGCGGCGAATAGCGCGGCGCCGCTGTTCGGGTCGCAACTCGGCTGCGAGGCACCGCTGTCACCCGACGAGGCGAAGAGCGTGATCCCCCTGCTGATCGCATCCGCGAATAGCGCGTGCTGCTCGCCGAGCAGGGTCGGGTCCATGCACGCCTCAGCCTCGCCGAAGCTCTGCGAGATGACGTCACCGACGTTGTGGTCGACCACGTACTTGGTCGTGTTGAAGATGTCGGAGTCGTTGTTGCTCGGCGCTATGGCGAGCACGATGTTCGCACCGGGTGCGGTCACGTGCGCCCACTCGACGTCGAGCGTCGTCTCGACCGCCCAGCCGAACTGGTTGGCGTCGTTAACGTTGAACGGTGGCGGCGAACCCGCGGGCGCTATCTGCGTGAATGACGGGTCGGGCAGCCCCATCACCGCGTCGAAGGTCTGCAGGTCGGAGGCGATCGTAGGGCTGCCGAAGGCGTCGACGATGACGATCGTGCGCCCGGCGCCGTTGACGCCGCTGTTGAGCAGCGGGGTGATGTTGTATGCGTTCTGGATCTGGGCTGCCTGATAGCAGCGCGGCCCCTGCGAGCCGTCCATCGGACGGTTCTGGCAGCCGAAGGTGGCGTTCGGCGCCTTCGCGCCGGCCGGGAAGATCTCCGGGTGGACGGTGATCCGGTGGGCCGTTGGACCCGCGGTGGCCGAGGCGGGTATCGCGGCGATCAGGCCGCCGACCACCAAACCTGCGGTGGCGAGAATGGCCGCGCTGATCGAGGCCCTGCCTGCTCGAAATCTGTTGATTGAACGCACGCTTCACTTCCTTGTGAACAAGCAAATGTGTGACGGAAGCTTCTCATTGAGCAAGCCCGTGGTCAATGCACGGCACCCACGTGTATTCGCCCTTGTGAGCCGATCCTCATGACCTGTGGTGGCTGACTCTCGCGGAGTTCGACATGCTGAGATCTCAGCTGTGAGGCTAGGACGTGCCGCAGACGCGCTCCCGTGAGTCAGGGGCGGCGATCAGGGAGTATGAGGTGACGGCCCAGTGGCCGTTCGCCGGAACCAGCTGCCAGATTGTCAGGAAGGTCAGGACGGCGCCCGAATCGTGCGGATACGTGTGTCCGGTTGACGGGTCCTCATCGAGGACCTTGCTGCTGTCGTCGCACGCGGTGAGCGTGGCGCTGTGAGCGGTGAGCGCCGTGACGGTCGTGTCGTAGAGACGGTTCGTCCCCGAGAGAATGATGTGGTAAGCCACGTCGGTTGACACGGCGCTTTGCAGTCTTATGAGCGCGCTGCCCATGTAGTAGGCGGTCGCGTTCGTGACCACTGCCGATCCCTGGATGGACTTCTCCCAGAGAACCTGCGATTCGCGCCAGTCTTTGATGACACTGGCCTTCGCCGCGTCGTCAGGCAGGGCCGTCGCGAACGTCTCGGTCAGCGGTCCCACCTGGATGGAAGCCGTTGGCGCGTCGATAGTCGCGGTCGAACTCGATGCCGACTGCCCGGAGGAGCAGGACGACAGCGCGATCAGGCCGAACACGACGAGCGCAAGCGGGGCGGCCATACGGAACACAATGACCCCTTACGTCCGCAGTGAGGTCATTACATCACGAGGCACGATCACAAGCCAGGTCCGCGTCGCGCCCGCCGGGCTAGCGGGAGCCGAGCCTGTAGATCGGAACCCGGTGCGCGGATTGGTCGTCCTCCGGGGCCGCCACGCAGTGGCCTGCGCTAGCGCACGCGATCAGGCCTATCGATGTCACCATGCCGCCAGCGCGGGCGGCTCCGGGGCCCGTCCGCGGCAGGTGCACGGGAGTCCAGATGGCGCCGCCGTCGCGCGTTGTGAGGATGACCGGGCCGACCGAATCACCGCCGGCCGCGTAGCACTGGAGCGCCGTCGGACAGCTCATCGCCAGCGGGATGAACTCTTTCGCCCGATCGGCCGGAAGCGGCTGGGTAACCCAGGTGGCGCCGCCGTCGCTGGTGGCTACGAAGGCGGTCGCGATGCCAGGCTCGCCGATCTGCTGGCTGCTCATGGCCGCCCAGCAGTGCCGCTCGTCTGAACATGACATCGTGCCGGGTTCGGGCAGGTCGGGGCCCGCCAGTGTCCAGATCGCGTCAGGATGCCGCCCGCGCTGCCAGGTAGCGCCGCTGTCGTGGCTGTACCAGGCCGCCCAGGTCCCGGGCGCGACGGTCAACGGCCCCTGGCCGTTGACCGACTGACTGTTGTCCAGGGTGATCAGCTGATCGAACACGACGCACGTCGTGCCGCCGCAGGCCAGGTAATCGGGCAGCTGACCGTGCGGGGTCGGCGGCCCCGGCGACCAGGTGAGCCCGCCATCGCGGGTCGCGAGCACCTTGGCGTCTTGCGCGCGGAGGTTATACCCGGGTGCCCAGCCGCTCGCCTGGAATAGCCCGACACAGCCGCCGTCGGACATGCACGCCAGCGTGACCGCGCCGGTCAGCGACCCGGGAACTGGCCGCGCCACCCAGGACAGCCCGCCATCCGTCGTTGCCAGCAGGACGACCCGGCCTGCGTCATATCCGGCGGCGAAGCAGGTCGTTGCCGACTCCGGGCACTGCAGCGGCGTGGTGATGCTGACGTCCGACGGCAGGCTCAGTGTCGTCCAGCCGGCGCCGCCATCACGGGAGACCTCAAGGAGATTGAACCGCGGCGTGGCGAGATAGCCGGGCCCGCTCGCCAAGACCGGCCGCGCGGCGATCATGTAGCAGACGGTTGCGGTCGGGCATGACAGGCTGATCGGCGGCGTGCCGACGTAGTTGGCCCGCCACCCCGGCGTGGTCAGATAAGACAACAGCTGCCATCCGCCCGCGAGCTTACGGTCTGTCCCGGCGGACTGCGACTGGCCGGTCAGCACGGTCGCGGTGAACCGCGAGTGGTACACCTGCGCCGGCGCGGCAGAGTCCCATGGAGCCGCCGAGCCACCGCGAATGGCAGTCGCCGCGGTGATCGCGCCGGCCGCGATCACCGCCGCCGCGGACACCAGAGCGACCAGCCTGCGTCCGGTGAGCCGGCGGTGCCGTGAATGCCGTCGACGGGCAAGGCCATCGTCCCCGTCGCCAGGATCGGCGGACATACGCGACCACCAGTCGGCGGCTTCGCGCGCGTTCTGGTCACCAAGCCTCGACGCGACCGCTGTGGCCACTCGCTCTCCGGCGGCACGGTCTGGCCAGTCCACGGCGCTAACCATCGCTAGCAGCTCAAGAACGCCCGGGCGATCTGGCGCACCGGTTCTGCCGTCACCATTGACAGAGCCCTCCCGCGTCAGCAGGTCGAGGTCACGGTCGAGCGCATCGATCTCCGGCTCGTTCATCTGTCCTCTCCGTCCTGGTCAGTGGCGAGTTCCCGGCGCAGCGCCGTCATCGCGCGAAACTGCAGTTGCCGCACGGCGTTGGCCGTCTGCCCGGTTCGCGCGGCAACCTCCGCGGCGGTCAGGCCGCACAGAATGCGCTGCCTGAGCACATCGCTGTACGCATCGGGCAGCCTGTCGAGGGCGGCGAGCAACCGCGTGTGTTCCTCGCGGCTGATCACGGCGGCCTCAAGCCCGACGCCGAAGTCGGGGGGCCGGGGCATGTCCTCTTCGCATATCGGCTGGTGGGTGACCGCGCCCGCGGCTTGCCGCGCGCGCCACCGGTCAATGGCCAGATTGCGGGAAATCCGCAGCAGGTAGGCGCGGAAGGGGATGCCTGGGTCGGCGCCGCGGTAGCTGCCGATCGACTGGATCGCGCGGACGAAGACGTCTTGTGTCAGGTCCTCTGCTTCGGCTTGCGTGCCAGCCCATCGTGCGACCGACCGGTAAACAGGCAGCCAGTTCTCCTGGCAGAGCCTGTTGAGGGCATCCGCGTCCCCCGCGCGTGCCAGGCTTAGCAGGTCCCCGGGCTGGTTCCCGGGCTGGTTCTCGGCCCGGACCTGGCCCGGATCGACACGGGCTCGGGGTGAGGGCGATGTCGTGAGAGGTTCCTGCATATCTTGGGAGACGAGATTCGCGGTGATGTGTTACGGAGCTCCATCATCCGTTACCAAGGCGCCTAGGCGCTATCGGCTTGCATGCGCTGACCGCCTAGTCCCTGACAAGGGCCGCTGCCGACGACAGCGCGAGGCCCGCGAACGGCAGGCCGATGTCAGCCAAGCTGGACTTCAGATGTCAGCCAAGCTGGACTTCAGGTGCCGCTACCCAGAATGAGGTAAGTGGGCTTTCGGAACAGCAGGCCGGATACTTGGCAAAAAGGAATTCGGCGGACAATTAACTTGCCGCAATTGCAGGAATAATGATCATCCGGCCGTGCGATTGCACCCAATTGTAAGTTTCAGTCTTTGAGCTTAAAGTGACTAAAGTGACTAAAGTTTTTTTCATCCAGTAGAGATGTGCGAGAACTTTCTCGTCAGCCTCTCGAACAACTTTCGTATAGCTTGCTCAGGAGCAATAGCCACCATTGGCAATGATGCAATCCCAAAGCGCGCCAGAAAAGGCGCGCAGGTTTATGCTCCCTTTGCCGTAGGGCGAGCATGGCGCGGCTATTCAACAGCACTTCTACGTACTCGTAGTTTTGGGGCACCCACCGGGACCCTCCCGGTTTTCGGCAATTCGCCCGCGAGACAACCCCGTCCCGCGTCATCTTTCGTCGAAGGGAACTCAGGACATGGACATCGAGGAACTGAAGGCCATCGCCACAAGCCGGCGATCGGTGCTTAAAATGGGCGCCGCGACGGCCTTGTTTCTCTCCCAGGCCGCCATCCTCGAAGAGCTGGCCATTACCCCGGCACGGGCGGCTACCACGGCGACCACGTTCTCGGACATCCAGTACGACATCGGCCAGTTCATCAACCCGGCGTTTATCGCGAACGACGGCGCCGGTAACGTGCAGGTCCAATTCGGGCCTGTCTTCACAATGCTCATGCCGGCCAAGCTCAACCGCACACCGACCAGGGCGGATCAGACCACGTTCGCCAACGCCCTCAACACGATCGAGGCGAGCTACCCCGCGAGCCCATCGGGCCTGTTCGTCGCCTCGGTGTCCTACGGCCTGCCCTACTTCCGCAGGCTGACGCAGTCGGTGGTAAACGCGCACATGCCGCACCTGGCCTCCAATCCGAGCCGGTTTGTCCTCGAAGAGGCGTTCCCGATGCCCACCGACGTGGTCGGCGGGTTGGTCGGCGGCCCGAACGCGCCGATTCCCGGTGTCAGGAAGGACCGGTTCAACGTCAACGTCGTTATCGAGAACAACGACGTGCTCTTCCAGTTCCGCAGCGACTCGATGGTGAACCTGGCCGCGATCCCGCTGTGGTTCCAGGGCAGCAACAACCTCAACGGCAAGGGCGTGCCGTCGCCCAACTTCAACGGGCTGTTCACCTTCCAGACCCAGCGGATCCAGTTCGTCCAGGTCGGCTTGCCGCGCAAGATGGCCGACCAGTACGGCTTCGAGTTCGCTCCCCGCGTCAACCCCAACTCGTCGATGACGATGGGCTTCGTCGACCAGCAGACCAACGCGGCCGGCCCGGCGGCGATCACCACCTTCGTCGGCAACTCCTCGGCCAGGCTCACCGACGCCAACCCCGGCGACTACTTCGACAACGGGTCGATCGCGCACCTCTCGCACGACATCGAGGACCTGTACCAGTTCTACGCCACGCCCAACCAGGACTCCCGCCACCCCGACGGCGAGACGTTCGCCGAGCGCTGCCAGTACGCGTTCAACTCCAACCAGCTCGGCACCACCAACGGCATCCCGGCCCCGGGCAACGCGGATCAGTTCACCAACGGCGGCGGCCCCGCCTTCATCCCCAACGTCTTCCAGGGCACCGACGCCGCCATGCGCAGCGCCCGCGACAGCGCCGGGCAATTCGGCCCTGGTAACCAGACCCTGGACGCCACGTTCACCGGACAGGGCCGCATCGGCCACAACGCCGGCCTGCAGCGTTCCTCCCGGGCAGCGGACGGCACGCCGATACACATCCGCAACGACGGCCCCGGGCTTGACACCATGGACACTCCAGCGTTCCAGCTGTTCCCAGGGCAGGGGACCGTTTCCCCCGGCAGCTACCAGTTCAAGCTGCAGTTCCTCATCTTCATGCCCACCGCGGACTCGTTCGCGCGGATGCGCACCAACGTCGCCGCGCAAGACCTGATGGTCCAATTCCCCAACGTCGACCCCGACGACAACGGCTTCGAGCGGTTCATCACGGCCACCCGCCGGCAGAACTTCCTCGTCCCGCCACGGCGCCACCGCGCCTTCCCGCTGCTCGAACTCACCTGATCTAGTCGAACTCACCTGATCCGGCAGTTGCGCCTTCGGCCGCCCGCAGCGGAACGCGCGGCGGCCGTCGGCCGGACCTGGGCCGCTGGATCAGGAGGCCAGGACCCCGGCCTTCCCGCGTACGACTTGGTTGACCAGCTCACCGATCTCCGGGATCGTGATGCGGATCTGGTCGCCGGGCTCAAGCGTGAAGGGCAGGTCGGGGACCAGGCTCGTCCCGGTGGACAGCACCGCGCCCGCCGGGAACTCGTCCTCACGGAACAGGTAGGCGGCCAGCTCGTCGATGCGCCGACGCAGCGCGGAGGTGCTCGAGCTGCCCTGCCAGGCCACCGTTCCCCCGCGGCCGATCGTAATCTCAATCGTGAGGGCATACGGGTCGGGCACCTCCCAAGCCGGGCGGATCCAGGGGCCGACCGCGCAGCCGCCGAGGTAAATCTTGGCTTGCGGCAGGTAGAGCGGGTTCTGCCCCTCGATCGAGCGTGAGCTCATGTCGTTGCAGATTGTGTAGCCGGCCACCTCTCCCGCGGCATTGAGCACGGCGGCAAGCTCCGGCTCGGGCACGTTGACGGTTGAGTCGGCCCGCACGGACACGACGGCTCCGGGTCCGCGAACCCGCCACGCGGCGGACTTGAAGAACAGCTCAGGCCGCTCCGCGGCGTACACACGGTCGTAGACGTCGGCCGAGTTCTCGCTCTCCACCACCCGGGCCGCGCGCGAGCGCTCATAGGTGACGCCGGCCGCCCATACCTCGGTCCTGCCGTCGACCGGGGCAAGCAGTTCGGCTCGCTCCGTCGCCACGGTCTCGCCGCCCGGATCGGCGCAGATCTCGCGGATCCGGCTGACCGGCAAGGCGAGCAGCCCGCTTAGCTCAGACACCGCAGCCAGCGTCGTGATGACGCCCGCACCCGGATCCTCGAGCACCCCGGTCGCGGGCTCACCGCCGTCGACCCGGAACCTGACAAGCCGCATCGCTTCCCTCCGGCAACGATCATGTCCACTGCGCCCCGGCTGAGAGTAGGCCGTTCCACGTCACGGCGTCCAGGTGCCGCCGCTTCCCGATTCACCCCTGTCGGGGGGTGAGGCGCGCAAGCCGGAGCGGCGAGACTCGGCTCATCAGGTCCGCATCCGCTATCAAGGTAGGAGCGTCCCATGACGACAAAGGCCGCCTTTTCACCGACCGAATGGCAGCTGGTGCTTGAGGCGCCGCCGACCGCTGGCATGATCGTGCTCAGTGCGTCGCACGGGGGAATGTTCCGCGAGACGTTCGCAATTTCGAAGGCCTACGTGGAAGCCCGCGCCCAGCACGGCGACAGCGAGCTTCTCGACGAGATCGTGGCGTCGAAACCCCGCGTCGAGCGCGGGAAGTATCACTCCCCAGAAGAGCTCAAGGATCACGGGCTCGACCAGATCCGCGACGCGGTAGCGCTGATCGAGACCAAGGGAACCCCGCAGGAACGTGACGACTACGGGCGATTCGTGCTCACCCTCGCCAATAAGGTCGCCGCTGCCCACAAGGAGGGAGGGCAGAACGTGAGCCCTGCCGAGACGGAGGCGATCAAGGAGATCACCGAGGCGCTCGGCATAGCGGGTTCCTGACCGGACAGTCCGGCGGGACCTTCAGTGCTGGCTGCGCATACGTCATCAGCCAACGGGGTTGTCTTCACGCTAGCCGCGCTCTCCGCGAGCATCGTGCTTGTCGCCTTGGTGGCGTGGGCGTCGCGGCGGCTGCTCGGGCTGCCGGTTGGCGTGTTGCGGGCGTCCGTCGCCGGCCTGGCGGGGTTCATCGCCGCCGAGATCGTCGGCAAGTCGCTGCGCGCTTACCAGCCTGGGCACCTCGCCGCATACCTGACCGTCGTCTTCGGCATCCCCCTGGTAGTCGCGATGATCTTCATCGTGGCCGCCGAGGCGCTCGTGCCGAGCGGAACTCTGCCGCACCCGGTGGAGATGATCCAGGGGACCCGGCGCGCGATCGCGCGGACACGGCGCTACTCGCAGATCACCCGCATCGCGGTACGGCATGGGCTGGGTCCTTACCTGCGCGGGCGCCGGGCGCGCGGCGCCGATCCAGTGGGCGGGCGGGCGGCGCTCGCGGCGTCGCTGCGGGCCGCTCTGGAGGAAGGCGGGGTTACCTTCATCAAGCTTGGCCAGCTTCTGTCCACTCGCACCGACATGCTTCCCGAGGAGTTCATCGTCGAGCTCGCCCACCTTCAAGACCAGGCTGGGCCGGCGCCGTGGGAACAGGTGCGGGAGGTCATGGCCACCTCGCTCGGAGCGCCTGTCGAGTCGGTGTTCGCGGAGTTCGCGCCGGAACCGGCCGCGGCGGCATCGATCGCCCAGGTGCACAAGGCCAGGCTGGTTTGCGCCGAAGGCCCGGGCACGCCAGTGGCGGTGAAGGTTCAGCGGCCTGGCATCAGGGCCACCGTCGAGCAGGACCTGGATATCTTGCTGCGGCTAGCCGACCGGCTAGAGGGCCGCGCCCGCTGGGCCCGCGCGGTCGGCGTGCTTGGCGTGGCCCGCGGATTCGCCGCCGCCATGCGCGAGGAACTGGATTTCCGGGTGGAGGCGCGGAACATGTCCGCCGTGACCGCCACCTGGGCGGCACAGCAGCGGGCCGTCGGGGGCAGCGTCCAGGTTGTGCTGCCAGGCGTGCACGAGGAGCTGTGCACAGAGCACGTGCTCACCATTGACTGGCTTGAGGGGGTCAGCCTGCGCGCGGCCGGCCAGCAAGTCGGCGACCGCGGGCTAGACCGGGCGGCGCTGGCCCGTGCCCTGCTGCGCAGCATGGTCTACCAGATCACCGAGGGCGGGGTGTTTCACGCCGACCCGCACCCTGGCAACGTCATGCTGCTCAACGACGACCGTCTCGCGCTGATTGACTTCGGTTCCGTCGGCCGTCTTGACGCGCAGCAGCGAGCCGCCCTGCAAGACCTGCTCATCTCGCTCGGACGAGCCGATCCGGCCGCGCTCCGCGATGCTCTGCTCGAACTTGTGACCCGTCCGGAGGACGTCGACGAGCTGCAGCTCGAGCGAGCTCTCGGCCAGTTCATGGCGCGCCACCTGGCCGGCGGCACCGCTGCGACGGCTGACATGTTCACCGACCTTTTCCGGCTGGCCTCACGCTTTGAGCTGTCCATCCCGCCGGAGATCGCCACCGTGCTGCGAGCGCTCGGCACTGTGGAAGGCACCCTCACCCTGCTGACCCCCGGAGTGGACATCGCGGCGGAGGCGCGTGAGTACGCCGCGGCCCGGGTGGCCGAGCAGGTGTCCCCGCGCGCCGTCCAGAAGACCGTCGCCGACGAACTCATGTCGGTGCTCCCCGTGCTGCGCCGTCTGCCGCGCCGGTTCGACCGCGTCACAGGCGCGGTCGAGCAAGGCAGGCTCAGCCTTAACGTGCGCCTGTTCGCTGACGAGCGCGACCGCCGGGTAGTCACAGGACTGACCCACCAGTTCCTGCTCACGATCCTCGGCGCGGCAGCCGGCATCATGGGCGCGCTGCTCCTCGGCGTGTCCAGCGGGCCCAAAATCACCCCCGAGGTCAGCCTCTCCCAGTTGATCGGCTACAACCTGCTGATCATCACCGCCGTGCTGATGTTGCGCGTCCTGTTCGCGATCCTCAGGAACCGCTGAGGATCTTGGACTTCTCCTGCTCGAACTCCTCGGCGGTGATGACCCCGTGGTCGCGCAGCCCGGCGAGCTTGGTCAGTTCGTCGGCTGCGCTTTTAGGCTGGGAGCCCGCGGCGTCCTGGACGTAGGCGCGGAACTCCCGGTCCTGACGGCGTGCCTGCTGGACCGACCGCTCGTGCATGCTGCTGCCCCGCACGATCAGGTACGCCAGCACGCCGATGAGCGGAATGAACAGCACGAAGCAGAACCACAAGGCCTTGCCCCAGCCTGACAGGTCCGCGCTGCGGAAGATGTCGATGAAGACGGTGATCAGGATCCAGAACCAGAGCACCCACAGGAAGATCTCAACGATCGTCCAGAACACGGAGAGTGCCGGGTAAGAACTGTCGGCGAGCGGCATTGATTGCTCCTCGAACAGGCTCGTAGCGGGCGCCGGATGGCTTGCGCAGGGCGCGGTGACTCCCGCCCTAGCGCGCGATTACTTTCTTCGAGCGGCCAGTCGCACCGCATCGCCCGGCGCGGGTGATTGCAGCGAGTGAGCGGGCGCGAAAAGGGTGAATCGGACGAGCACTCCGCGGACGCGAGCGGACTGGATCCCCCGGCCCCGATGGTCCCCACAAAAATCGCCCCGGCCGCTTGTGGCGCTCGCACCTCGGTCCGCTCCCGACTGACCCGCCATGACACCCTTAGATAAACGGAAGGTGACGGCGCACTCCTCTCCCGCTGGGCCAGAGCGCCAGGCCGTGCGCAGCCTGGTCGGTTGAGGGTGGTAAGAAGTCACCGGCACGTTTTACCGACGAAAGGCGCGGATAGTGGCAATGCCCAAGCCAGTGGGCCTGCTCGAGGGGCGCGGCAGCCAGCCGGATAGCTTCTGGTACACGGCGAAGCGGCGACTGCTCGGCCCGCCCCTGGTGAACGAGCAACTGGGCGAGCAACGGCTGTCCAAGCCGCTCGCGCTGGGCGTCCTGTCACCGGACGGGATCTCTTCGTCCGCCTACGGTCCCGAGCAGATCCTGATCGCGCTGCTGCCGATAGCGGGCATGGCGGCGTTCGCTCTCATCCTGCCGATGACACTGGCCATCCTGCTCGTGCTGACTCTCGTGGTGCTCTCCTACCGCGAGGTCGTCATGGTCTACATCAGGCCGGGCGGCTCCTACGTGGTTGCCAGGGAGAACTTCGGACCGCGGGTCGCGCAGATCTGCGCGGTGGCGCTGCTCATCGACTACGTGGTCACCGTCGCCGTGCAGATCTCGGCCGGCACGGCCGCGGTGGCGTCCGCCATCCCGGCTGTCGGCAAGTACAGCGTGGAGATCTGCGTCGCGGTCGTGCTCGTGATGTGCTACGGCAACCTGCGCGGCATCAAGGAGGCGGGCCGGGCCTTCGCCGTGCCCACCTACTTTTTCACCGGCACGGTGCTGCTAATGATCGTGGTGGGCCTGATCCGCGACGCGCTCGGCACCCTGGGGACGTACGATCCGCACACGATGCAGAACATCTACCCCATCGGCTCCGGCACCGAGGGGATCGTAAGTGTCGTCATGATCTTCACGCTGCTCAAGGCCTTCGCCAACGGCGGCGCCTCGCTGACCGGCATCGAGGCGGTCAGCGACGCGGTCGGCGCGTTCCACCCGCCGGAGGGAATCAACGCCCGCAAGGTCCTGGTCGCCGAGGGCGTGATCCTCGGCGTGCTGGTGACCGGCATCGGCTGGCTCGTGTACCGCACGCACGCCGCGCCCTACACGGCCGGCTACCCGACGGTGCTCGCGCAGGAAGCCAAGATCGTTTTCGGCCACACGCTCATCGGCCAGGCGCTCTTCCTGTGCCTCCAGCTCGCTAGCATGCTGATCCTCTACACCGGCGGTAACACGAGCTTCAACGGGTTCCCGTTCCTCGCCAGTTACGTCGCGGGCGACTCGTTCCTGCCCAGGTGGCTGCTCAAGCGCGGGCACCGGCTGGTGTTCTCCAACGCGATCATCGTGCTCACGGTCCTGTCGGTGTCGCTGCTGATCATCAAGAAGGCCAATGTAAGCAGCCTGGTGCCGATGTACGCGATCGGCGTGTTCACCGCGTTCACGATGGCCGGCTTCGGCATGGCCAAGTACCACCACACGCACCAGGCGCCGGGCTGGCGGCACAGGCTTGGCATCAACTTCTCGGCGGGCGTGCTGTCGCTGATCGTGGTTCTCATCTTCGCCGTGGTGAAGTTCACCGAGGGCGCCTGGGTGGTGCTCGTGCTCTTCGTCGTACTCGTCCCCGCGCTGATCCGGCTGAACGCCGAGTATCGGACGGAGGCAGATATCCTCGAAACGGTCAGCGGCGAGGTGTCCCCGCCACCGGCGCACTACTCACGGCGCACCGTCTACGTCTTCGTGGACAGCTTCGACTTGGCCACCCTCGCCGCGCTGCGGTACGCGAGGAGCCTGCGTCCGACGAACATCCGCGCGATCCACTTCGTCATCGACAGCGTGCGGGCGGAACGGCTGCGGGAGAAGTGGATGAGAGCCGACCGCGGCGTCGCGCTGGACTTCATCGACTGCCCGGACCGAAGGCTGGCGAAGGCCGCCGCCGACTTGGTGGAGCGGGAGATCGCCGATCCAGGCACGTTCGTCACCGTCATCCTGCCCCGGCGCAGCTACTCGCCGCTGCTCGGCCGGCTGCTGCACGACCGCACGGCGGACAAGATCGCCGCCGTGGTAAGCCGGATCCCGCGATCGGCCGCCACCATCGTGCCTTACGACGTGCCGAGCCGTGTCGCCGTGCTGCAGGCGCGCCAGTCGGCGAAGGCGGCCAAGGCGGGCCGGCCAGCCCAGCCCGAGGACACCGCCGGCCAGACCATCGGATCGGTGCCAGACGGCGCAGACCGGCTTCCCCCGACGGCACCTGTCTCCGGCGACGGAGCCGGGGCGGACGGGGCCGCCGCCGGGGCCGATGCGGCCGCGCCAGGCGCCGCCGCGGCGGCTGACGGGGCCGCGACCGGCAACGGAAAGACGCCCGCGCTGTCCGGGGCGGCCAAATCGCCGAAGACCGGCGGCAGGGCGGGCGCACCGGCGACGTCGCCGGACGCGGCGTCGATAGGCTCGGTCACCGCACCAGGGAAGATCTCGGTGGAAGGCCGGGTCCGCGTCGTGGAGATCCGGCCGGTCGAGCGGAACTCCGTCCTCGCGGTGGAGATCAGCGACGCTTCGGGTACCCTCACCGCCATGTTCTACGGCCGGTCGCACATTCCGGGCCTGGTCTGCGGCGCTCGGGTCCGGTTCACAGGCCGGGCGGGCATCAGGAACGGCCAGCCTGTGATGGTCAATCCCGCGTATGAACTGCTCTTCCCCGGCCAGGAAGAGTGAGGAGCGAATACCACGGCCTGCCGCGCGGCGCGGGTGGCCGCTAACCGGACGTTAAGCCTTCTGACCTGGGCGTTAAGGAATCGTCAAGATTGCTGTCGGGGTGCGAATCAGGCGCTCAAATGGCAATTGAGATGAACAGGCGACAAGTACAGCCAAGCCGATACCAGACCGCGGCGCGATCGCCGCTTTGGCGTCGGGGGTTCCCCGCACCCTATGCCCTGCCGACAGGCTTTGCCGCCCTGTTCGCAATCGGCACGGTGGCGGCCGGACTGAACGGCAGGCTCCCCGCGGCCGGGGTCCTCATCGGCTGCGGGATCGTAGTGGGAACGCTGTCCGCGACGGCCGAGCCCGCCGCCGCCGTACCACTCGGCGTCATCGGCTGGCTGACCGTAATCGGCTTTTCCGGCCCCCCGTACGCGGACCTGCGGCCGGGCGGGACGATAGCCGCCAGGGCGGCGATGGCGATGGCCCTGTGCGCTCTGCTTGGCGCGGCTGGCGGCGTGCTGTTCAGGTGCTGGCCGGCGCGCGTCACACTAGTAAGCGTGGAGCGGTCGAAGGATAGCGGCATCAGCACTCGTCGGCAGCTCGCCGGCGTGGGCCTCGCCGTGGCCGGGCTGCCGCTGCTGACTGCGCTGCTCGCCGCCTCGCGGCCGCACCTGAACCTGTCCGACGACCTGTTGATCTACCTGGTCGCGGTGGTGGCGGTCACCGTCGTCGGCGGCTTCTGGCCGGCGGTGCTTGCCGCCGTCGCGGCCAGCCTGCTGCTGAACTGGTACTTCACCGCGCCGCTACACACGTTCACTATCGCCGAGCCGAAGAACCTGCTCGCCCTTGTGCTGTTCGTCGCCGTCGCGGTCGCCGTGAGCAGCGTTGTCCACCTCGCCGCGCGACGCGAGGCCGACGCGGCCCGCAGCGCCAAGGAGACCGCGTCCCTGCTCGGCCTGGCCCAAACGGTGCTCGGCGGCGCGGACACCCCGGCTGACGTGCTCGACCATCTGACGAGCACGCACGGCGGGCATGCCGAGCTGCTTGAACGGGTCGGCGGCCGCTGGATAAACGTGGCGACGAGCGGCGTCGCCGCGGGCGGCAGCGTGATCCGGTTCGAAGTCAGGCCCGACCTGGCGCTTGAGGTGAGCGGGCAGGCGGCCTCTGCGACCACACCCCTTCTCGCCGGGTACACGGCACAGGCGGTGGCGGCCCTTGACCGGGCCCGCCTGCGCACCCAGGCGGCTCAGGCAGAGGCGCTTGCCGAGGGAAACAGGATGCGGACAGCGCTGCTCGCCGCGGTCAGCCATGACCTGCGTACACCGCTCGCGTCCATCAAGGCCAGTGTCAGCAGCCTGCGGCAAACCGACGTCCGCTGGTCGCCGCAGGACGAGGCCGACCTGCTGGCCAATATCGAGGAGAACGCGGACCGGCTCGACGCGCTGGTCGGAAACCTGCTCGACATGAGCCGCCTGCAGACCGGCTCGCTGGCTCCGTTCCTGCGCGCGACGGCGGTCGACGAGGTTGCTCCGATGGCGCTGCGCGGGCTCGAGGGCGCCGAACTGCTTGACATCGTGGTGCCGGACGACTTGCCGCTGGTCCGTGCCGATCCAGGGCTGCTCGAGCGCGTGCTCGCCAACTTGTTCTCGAACGCGCTCAGGCACTCCCCGCCGGGAACCCGGCCGGCCTTGCTCGCCCGGGAGGAGCGCGCGCGGGAGGAAGGCGACCGCGTCGTGCTCGAGGTGGCGGACTTCGGCGAGGGCGTGCCTGATGACCTCAAAGAGCGGATCTTCGAGCCGTTCCTGCGGCTGGACGAGCGGTCTTCGGGCGTCGGGCTCGGACTCGCGGTCGCCAAGGGCTTCGCCGAGGCCATGGGCGGCACGATCGTCGCGGTCGACACCCCGGGCGGCGGGCTCACCGTCCGCGTGACGCTGCCCCCCGCGACGAGCGGGGCGCGGGCAGTGCTCGGAGCCGGGCAGTGACCAAGGTTCTCGTCATCGACGACGAGCCGTCAATCCTGCGGGCGCTGCGAATCAACCTCACCGCGAGGAACTACGAGGTGACCACGGCTGCCGACGGGGCCTCCGGGCTGGCGGCGGTGTCCAGGGACCGGCCCGACGTGCTGATCCTCGATCTCGGCCTGCCCGATATGGACGGTACCGAGGTGATCCACGGCATTCGCGGCTGGACGTCCACCCCCATCATTGTCCTGTCGGTCTGGGGCCAGGAGCACCAGAAGGTCGCCGCGCTCGACGCCGGGGCGGACGATTATGTCACCAAGCCGTTCGGCATGGACGAGCTGCTGGCCCGGTTGCGCGCCGCGGTCCGCAGGGCGGCGCCCGCGCCGGACGAGCCGGTGGTGGGCACCCCCGATTTCACCGTCGACCTCGCCGCCAAGCGCGTGACGAGGGGCGACGAGGGCGACGTCAGGCTTACCCCCACCGAGTGGCAGCTGCTGGAGATCCTGGTCCGCAACCGCGGGCGGCTTGTGACGCAGCGGCAACTGCTCCAGGAGGTGTGGGGACCGGCCTACGAGTCCGAAAGCAACTACTTGCGGGTGTACGTCGCTCAGCTGCGTCGCAAGCTCGAGCCGGAGCCTTCCCGGCCGCGGTACCTGCTCACCGAGCCGGGGATGGGCTATCGCTTCCAAGCCTGATCCGCGTCCCACCTTCATCGAACGACCGTGCGAGGAAAGCAGGCAGCCAGCCATGAGCAGGCGAAGAGGACACAGGCCAACTCCGGCCACTCCAAGCACATCCACCGCTATGGGTGCTCTTCTCCACTGCTTCACCATGTCCCGTCTGGGTAGGGGTCGTAGCAGTCACCAACACGTTCCTAAGGGGAAAGGCGCAGATGGTGGCCAGCCCTAAGCTCGCGGACCCGCCCGACGCTGGCAGCAGCCTCCGGCAGGCCTTCTGGTACACGGCCAAGCGGCGCCTGCTCGGTCCGCCCCTAGTCAACGAGCAACTCGGCGAGCAGCGCCTGTCCAAGACGCTGGCACTCGGCGTCCTTTCCCCCGACGGCATCTCGTCCTCGGCATATGGCACCGAGGAAATGCTCATCGAACTGCTTCCCGTCTTCGGTATCGCGGCGTTCACGCTTATCCTGCCGATGACCGGCGTGATCTTGTTCGTCATGACCCTCGTGGTGCTTTCATACCGCGAGGTCGTGATGGTCTACACAAGGGCTGGCGGGTCCTACGTGGTGGCCAGGGATAACTTCGGGCCTCGAGTAGCCCAGATCGCCGCCGTCGCCCTGCTGATCGATTACGTCGTCACCGTAGCGGTGCAGATAGCCGCGGGAACCGCGGCCATCGCCTCCGCGGCGCCCGAGCTCGGCCGGTATTCGCTCGAGATCTCCATCGGCGTAATCCTGCTGATGTGCTACGGGAACCTGCGCGGCATTCGTGAGGCCGGCAAGGCGTTCGCGGCGCCGACGTACCTGTTCTCGGCGTCGATAATCCTGATGCTCGTGGTCGGCCTCATTCGCGAGATCACCGGAACGCTGCCCACCCAGAACGTGACCGAGTTGACCGGGACCGTCGCGATTGGCCCGGGCACCGCGGGCGTCCTGTCCGCCGTCGCCATCTTCAAGCTGCTGCGCTCGTTCGCCAACGGCGGTTCGTCGCTCACCGGCATCGAGGCTGTCTCCAACGCGGTCAGCGCGTTCAAGCCGCCGGAGGGGCCGAACGCCCGCAAGGTGCTCGTCACCGAGGGCGTCATCCTTGGTACGTTCGTCGCCGGAATCTCCTTGCTCGCGCACCTGACGCACGCCATCCCCTACGTGAACGGTTACCCGACGGTGATCGCTCAGGAGGCCAATCTGGTCTTCGGTCAGGCCGGCCACTTCATGTTCTTCGTGGTGCAGGCGACGACCGCGCTGATCCTGTACACGGGCGGAAACACCAGCTTTAACGGCTTCCCGTTCCTGACGAACTTCGTCGCGGAGGACTCCTTCCTGCCCCGCTGGATGACCAAGCGCGGCCACCGGCTGGTGTTCTCCAACGGGATCATCGTGCTGACGATCGCGTCGGTCTCGCTGCTATTGGCCGTCGGCTCGAACGTGAACCGGCTCGTCCCGTTCTACGCGATCGGCGTCTTCACCGCGTTCACCATGACCGGCTTCGGCATGGCGAAGTACCACCACACCCACAAGTACCCTGGCTGGCGGCACAGGCTGGTGATCAACTTCTCGGCCGGCGTGCTGTCCGCGATCGTCGTGGTGATCTTCGCCGTGGTCAAGTTCACCGAGGGCGCCTGGCTGATCGTCATCGTATTCCCGGCCCTGGTGTTCGCGCTGATCAGGCTCAACCGCGAGTACCGTTCGGAGGCGGAGGTCCTGCAGCGCATCGAAGGCCGGGTGGCCGCCGGACAGACCCGGGTTCAGCCGAACTTCACCCGCCGGGTGGTCGTGGTGTTCGTTGACGACTTTGACCTGGCCACGATCGCGGCGCTGCGCTACGCCAGAGGACTGCGTCCCACGTCGATACGCGCGGTGCACTTCGCCATCGACAGCGCGCGGGTCCAGCAACTGCAGGCCGCCTGGCAACCGGAGCGCGGTGTGCCGCTCGAGATCGTGGACTGCCCCGACAGGAACCTGACCCGGGCCGCCGCCGAACTGGTCTATAAGGACACGGCCGTGCCGGGAACGCAGGTGACCGTGATCCTGCCGCGCCGCAGCTACAACCCGGTGATCAGCAGGCTGCTGCACGACCGGACCGCTGACAAGATCGCCGGCGTCGTCAGCCGGGTACCCAACGCGGCCGCGACGATCATCCCCTTCGACGTGCAGAACAGGGTTCGCGTCCTGCAGGAACGCCACGCCGCCAAGGACTCCAAGGCGGCCGTCGCCGCGACCACCGCGGCGGAGGCGGCATCTGCGACGTCAGGCGCGGCGGACGCCGCTGGCGCCGCGGACGCGCGCCCGCCGAAGCTATCAGCGGCGGATGCCGACTCGGTCAGGAATGACCTCGCGGCGGGACTGGCCGCCGCCACCCCAACGGGCGCGTCCGCGTCCGCGCTGCCCGGCGCGGGCAGTTACCTCAGGCCGGCCCCCCCGGCCGACGTCAACCCGATCGGCTCGCTGCACCATCCCGGCGATAGGGCGGTTGTCGAGGGCCGTGTCCGCGTCGTCGAGATCAGGCCCGTGGAACGCAACTCGGTTCTCGTCGCCGAGATATCCGACGCCACAGGGGATCTCGCGGCGATGTTCTATGGCCGCCAGGAGATTCCTGGCATGATTTGCGGCGCCCGGGTGCGCTTCCGTGGCACGGTGGGCATCAAGGACGGCAAGCCGGTCATGGTCAACCCGGCGTATGAGCTGGTCGTGCCGGGCCAGTCGGTCGGCAAGGGCCGCAAGTCCGGGGCCGACGAGGGCTGAGGGCAAGCTGAGGGGGAACCAGTCACCTATGGGCAGGCGAAGCGGGCACGGACCCGACGACATGGGCGACGACGCGCAGGAGACCGAGGTAGCCGAGTACGCGCAGTACATGGAGGACCCGCCGGACGACCTGGTGATCGTCGAGGACGACGACAACGACGCGGAGCAGGCCGCCGACTGGGCCGCCCGCCACCCGCGGGCGGCTTCAGACGCCAAGCACGACGACAAGCCCGCCGAGGAGTCGGCCGTGCATGAGTTCCGCGGCCGCTGACGGCAGCTCGGTCCTGAGTATTGCGCGCGGCCTGATTACTCGTTAGTAATAAGACATGGGGGTCCGCCGAGCTCCTGGAGGCACGCGTGAGCACCTATGGCATGTACACGACACCAGTCGACCATGGCACATGGGACGTGCCTGCGTCGGGGGCCGCCCGTTTCTCCTGGGAGTACGACGGCGGGCGGCAGCGACTGCTCGACCTATACCAGCGCGGCAAAGACAAACAGTGGGACGCGGCCAAGCGGATCGACTGGGACCAGGCGGTCACCAGCGGCAACGTCACTGAGGCGGGCGACGAGTTCTGCCCGATCTACGGGTCGCGCCAGTGGGACAAGCTGAACGAGCGTGAGCGTGACGAACTCGGCCACCACCTGAGCTCGTGGCTGTTCAGCCAGTTCCTGCACGGCGAGCAGGGCGCCCTGACCGTGGCGGCGCGGATCGTCGAGTCGGTGCCTGACATGGACTCCAAGTTCTACGCCGCGACCCAGGCGATGGACGAGGCCCGTCACGTCGAGTTGTTCTCCCGGTTCATGAGGGAGAAGGTCGGCCTGTTCTACCCGGTAAATCCCGATTTGGCTCAGCTGCTCTCCGACGCCCTCAGCTACTCCCGGTGGGACATGCCCTACCTGGGCATGCAGGTGCTGATAGAGGGCCTGGCGCTCGCCGCGTTCGGCGTACACCGGGATATTTCCAAGAACCCGCTGGTCAAGCAGCTGCTCGCGTACGTTATGCAGGACGAGGCCAGGCACGTGGCCTTCGGACGGCTGGCGCTGCGCGACTACTACGCGCAGCTCACGTCCGCTGAACTGGCCGACCGCGAGGAATTCGTGGTCGAAGGGTGCTACCTGATGCGCAATAGGTTCATCGCCAGGGAGGTCTGGGAACAGCTCGGCTACGACGTGGCCGAGTGCGTGCAGTTCACGGAGAACTCGCCCACGCAGCAGGCCTTCCGGCAGTTGCTGTTCACCCGGATCGTGCCATGCGTGAAGGACATTGGCCTGTGGGGACCGAAGGTGCAGCGGGCCTACGCCGACCTCGGGGTGCTCGGCGCCGCGGACACCGATCTGGACGTGTTGATGCGCGACGACGAGGACATCGCCGACCGCATGGAGGCCGAGCACGCCGCGGAGCTCGCCGCCCGGAAGCTGGAGGTCGACGAGGCCATCGCCACCGGCGTCGACAGTTAGCCGACAGGCCTAGCCAAGCGCTGACGCCGGGCACGTATACAGTCGGATAACCATGACAGAGGCGGGAACAGAAACAGAAGCGGGAAGCGCGCGGCGGCGCATGGAGAGTGAGTTCCTGACGGCATTGCGCAGCGCCGGCGCGGCGATGCAGCTCCTCGGGGCCGCCGCCGCCGAACGAATCGGCATCAACGTCACCGACCTGAACTGCCTGAACATCCTGGCGCTCGGCGGCCGGCTGACCGCGGGCGAACTGGCCAGGAAGACCGGCCTGACCACGGCGTCGATCACCGGCGTGCTCGACCGCCTCGAGGAGGCCGGCTTCGTGCACCGCGAGCGGGACACCCAGGACCGCCGGCGCGTTGTTGTCCGGCTCGACGTGACCCGAGGTCTGCGCGATGTCGCGCCGGTGTTCGCACCGGTCGTTCAGGCCTGGCAGGCCGCCGCCGCGAGCTACACCGATGAGCAGCTCGGCCTCATCCTGGACTTCCAGCGCCAGCTCGAGCAGATCATGCGCGACGCGCTCATCAAGCTTCGCGAACCAGACTAAAGGCGCGCTCTACGCATGGGGGTAGCCGGTACCCCGGCGTGGGTACGGACAAGGCGTGAGGCAACCCCTCGGCAGGCTGGTGCGCAGGGACGGCGCACGTGACGGCGCCGGCGCTCCCGGGGCGCGCGGCGAAACGAAGCCGCGGCGCAGGGGGCGGATGCTCGCGGCTTTGTCCGCGACTCGCCCGGCGGCCCTAGCCGAGCGCATCGAACGCGCGCCAGTCCTCGACCGGCCGGTGCACGCGCTCTCCGACACGGTGGTGCGCGCCCTCCCGCCGGGACCACGGACCGACGCGCTGCACGGCGTCCCGTTCGGACAGCCGGCACACCCCGCTTTGGTGCGGATGCCGCTCGGCTGCTGGACCTCGGCCGTACTGCTCGATCTCTTCCGCGGCACCGAGCGCGCCTCGGGCACGCTGGTCGCCGTCGGACTCGCGGCCTCGCTGCCCTCGGCGGCCACCGGCCTCGCGGACTGGTCGGCACTGCATCGCCATCAGCAGCGAGTCGGGCTCGTGCACGCGATCTCCCAGGGCAGCGCCACGGCACTGTTCGGCGCCTCGCTGCTCGCCCGCCTGGCTGGGCGCCACGGCAACGGGAAGATGCTGTCCGCGGGCGGGCTCGCCGCCGCGACCGTGGGCGCCTACCTGGGCGGCCATCTCGCGCTGCGGCTAGGCGCCGGCGCCAGTCACGCGGAGCCCATCGGGCATCTGGCCGCCCTCGGCTGGCACGATCTGTGTCCGCTCAGCGATCTCACCGACGGGCAACTCGCCCGCCGCCAGCTCGGCTACCTGAGCCTGCTCGCGCTGCGCCAGGGCGATGCCGTGCACGTGCTGTCGGATCACTGCGCGCACCTGGGAGGCCCGCTGCACCAGGGACGCGTTGCGGCCATCGACGGCGCGGCCTGCGTCACCTGTCCGTGGCACGGCTCCACGTTCCGGCTTAGCGACGGCGCGGTGATACACGGTCCGGCCACCGCACGGCAGCCCGCGTTCGATTCCCGGATAACCAGCTCAGGCTGGGTCCAAATCCGTCCGGCAGGTCACGTCCCGCGCCGTTCAGTCAGGCGCGCGGGACAGGAAATCAAGCGCCGGGTAGCCGGGTGATGCTGCCGGTCCCGTCCGGGCCGGTCAGCCGCGGCGGGTCTGTCGGGGCCTCATCATGCTGCTGTGCGCGACCGCCGGAGGCATTGCCGAAGAAGCCGCCGATTCCCTCCAGGGCCTTGCCGATCTCGCTTGGCACGATCCAGAGCTTGTTCGCGTCGCCCTGGGCGATCTGCGGAAGCATCTGCAGATACTGGTAGGCGAGCAGGCGCTGATCCGGGTTGCCCTCGTGGATCGCGCGGAAGACCGTCGAGATCGCCTGGGCCTGGCCGCGCGCCCTGGTGGCCTGTGCCGTCGCGTCCGCCTCGGCACGCACCACCGCCGCCTCAGCCTCGCCGCGCGCCCGCAGCACCGCCGCCTGCTTTTCGCCCTCGGCCGTCAGAATGGCGGCCTGCTTGGATCCCTCCGCGGAAAGGATCGCGGCGCGCTTGTCCCTGTCCGCGCGCATCTGCTTTTCCATGGAGTCCTGGATGGACGATGGCGGCTCGATGGCCTTCAGCTCCACCCGGCTGACCCGCAGCCCCCACCTGCCCGTCGCCTCGTCGAGTTCGCGGCGCAGTTCCCCGTTGATCTTGTCGCGGGAGGTCAGGGTCATGTCCAGGTCCATCCCGCCGACGACGTTCCGCAGGGTGGTGACCGTTAGCTGCTCGACCGCGGCGACGTAGTTGGCGATCTCGTACGTGGCCGACTTGGGGTCAGTCACCTGGAAGTAGATCACCGTGTCGATGCCTACGACCAGGTTGTCCTTGGTGATCACCGGCTGCGGCGGGAAGCTGACCACTTGCTCGCGCAGGTCGATGAGCGGCCGCAGCCGGTCGATGAACGGCATCACCAGGTTGAGCCCGGCGTTCAGCGTCCGATGGTAGCGGCCAAAACGTTCCACGATGCCCGCCCGCGCCTGCGGCACGATCCGTACCGACCGCAGCACGGCATACAAGGCGAGAACCACGATCAGGACGAGAAGCACTATTGCGACCAGGGTGCCCATCACCGTCATCTCCGTCCGCACTGGCCTATAAAGCCCACGTTACAGTCGGTGGGCGGCAAGTGCCAACGAGGTCGCTATCCGTTGCCGACTTCCCCCAACCCACCCAGCCCCTCCCCCAACCCGCCCAGCCCTTAGTGCGCCGCCCATGCCATCCAGCGTGACCGGCGGTATTCGATCTCCAGCGGGACGCCGAAGCACCGGGACAGGTTACGAGCGGTGAAGACGTCTGCGATCGGCCCCGCGGCGAGCACCGAGCCGCGGCGCAGCAGCATCGCGTGAGTGAATCCGTCTGGGACTTCCTCCACGTGGTGGGTGACCAGCACGGTCATGGGCGCCTTAGGGTCGCGGGCCAGCACCGCCAGCCGCCGGAGCAGGTCTTCCCTGCCGCCGAGGTCAAGGCCGGCCGCGGGCTCGTCGAGCAGCAGCAGCTCCGGGTCAGGCATCATCGCGCGAGCGATCTGCACGCGCTTGCGCTCTCCTTCCGACAGCGTCGCGAACCGGCGCCTGATCAGGTGCGCGCAGCCGAGCGCGTCCAGGAGGTCAACCGCGCGCGTCACGTCCGCGGACTCGTACTCCTCCTTCCAGCGGCCGAGGATCGCGTACGAGGCGGTGAGCACGAGGTCGATGACCTTCTCCCCCGCGGGCACTCGCCCGGCGACGGCGGCGCTGGTCAGGCCGATCCGCGGCCGCAGATCGAACACGTTCACGTCGCCAAGCCGCTCGCCGAGCACGTCCACCGTTCCATCGGTGGGGAACAGCACCGTGGCGGCGACCTGAAGCAGCGTCGTCTTGCCAGCCCCGTTCGGGCCTATGACAATCCAGCGCTCGTTTTCATGCGCCGTCCAGTCGACGTTACGCAGCAGATTCGAAGTTTCGCGCCGCACTGACACGCCACGCAGTTTGAGCACCTCATCGGACACTGCCAGCTCCTCCTCCGCCGCGGGCGTTGGCCGCCCAGACCGAACCTATGCCACAGCGCGCCGTTCGGCACACCGGGTGGCTAATAGGGTGCACACCGCCCGTCATCGCCCGGCCGTCACCGGGTACGGTGGGCTCGCGATGAATCGACCACGGACCACGCTGCTGATCACATTGACCGGCCGGGACCGGCCTGGGGTGACCTCTCGCCTGTTCGGCGTCCTCGCCCGGTTCCCGCTGAATGTCGTGGACATCGAGCAGGTAGTCATCAAGGGCAGGCTGGTGCTTGGCGTCCTGACCTCCTGCGACGAGCCACCCGACCTTACCGCCATCCACCGCGGCGTCACCGCCCTCGCGGCAGACCTGGGACTTGAGGCGGAGATCACCACCGGCTCGGCCGAGCCGGGTGCAGGCGGTGCCGGAGGCCCGGGCGCGCCGCGCGGCCAGTTGCACGTCACGGTGCTCGGCAGCCCGCTGCAGCCGGACGCGATCGCCGCTATCGCGGGCCGGATCGCCGCGAGCGGCGCCAACATCGACCGGATCACCCGGCTGGCGAGCGACCCCGTGACCTGCATCGAGCTGGACGTATCCGGCGCGGAGCCCGCGCACCTGCGGGACGCGCTCGCTCTGGTGGCCGCGGACCGCGGCGTAGACGTCGCGGTACAGCGCGGCGGCCTGTACCGGCGGGCGATGCGGTTGATCGTGATGGACGTCGACTCGACGCTTATCCAGGACGAGGTCATCGATCTGCTCGCGGCGCGTGCCGGATGCGCCGCCGAGGTCGCCAAGGTCACCGAGTCCGCGATGCGGGGCGAACTCGACTTCGCCGCCTCGCTGCGCGAGCGCACGGCGCTGCTCGCCGGGCTCGACGCCTCGGTCGTCGACTCGGTGCGCGCCGGGCTGCGGCTCACCCCGGGCGCACGGACCCTGATCAGGACGCTGCAGCGGCTCGGCTACAAGTGCGGGATCGTCAGCGGCGGGTTTACATCGGTGATCGAGCCGCTGGCCGCGGAGCTAGGCATCGACTACGTCGCCGCGAACACGCTCGAGGTCGCCGACGGGAAGCTGACCGGCCGGGTGCTCGACCCCGTAATCGACAGGGACGGGAAGACCGAAGCGCTGCGCGAGTTCGCGCGCGCCGCCGGGGTGCCGCTTTCGCAAACTGTCGCCGTCGGCGACGGCGCCAACGACCTGGGCATGATCGCCGCGGCCGGGCTCGGCGTGGCCTTCAACGCCAAGCCCGTGGTCAGGAACGCCGCCGACACTTCACTCAACGTTCCATACCTGGACACGATCCTGTACCTGCTCGGCATCTCCCGCGACGCTGTAGAGGCCGCCGACCAGGCAGAAGACTAAACCTCTTCCACGGAACGGATGCGGGGTGACCGCATCCCGCCACCGCCTCTCCCCGTCCGCACACAGCCTGGTCGCCCGCATCGACGCCTGGCTGGCCGCCTAGCCCGCCACCCGCACCCCGTGCCCGTCACCCGCACCATCGGTCACCCGCGTCCGACACCCATCTAGGTGAATGGCCCCTTGCCCTCATCTAATGAGGGCAAGGGGCCATTCACCTCACCAGGCGAGCGCGGGGCGGCCCGGGCTTGCCGCAGTCGGCCCCGTCAATCGGGGCTGATAGCGGCAACGGCCCCAAGCCGCCGGTGCCCGCGGCGCCGGCAACGGCTGGCTGGTTACCAGGAAGGAGCTAGCTGGGGTCCTCGCCGGACTTTGTTGAGCTGGCGGGTGATGCCGCGCGCCCGTTGGCGGCGCCATCTGGCTTGGCCGTCGGCGCCGCGGTCACGCTGGCCTCGGCCGATGACGACGACGCCGGCTCGGTCACGCTGGCCTCGGCCGATGACGACGACGCCGGCTCGGTCGCGCTGCCGGTCTCGGCGCTCGCGGCCGCTTCCTCGTCGCCAACGCCCGCGGAGCGGCGCTTGGAGTAGACGATCGCCCCAACGATGACGGCGACGCAGAAGATCGCCACGCCGGTGCGCAGCCCGGTGTTCGACGCGTACTTCACCACGGAGGTGGCGATCAGCAGCGACACCAGGTTCATGACCTTGATCAGCGGGTTGATGGCCGGTCCCGCGGTGTCCTTGAACGGGTCACCGACCGTGTCACCGATGACGGTGGCCGCGTGCGCCTCCGAGCCCTTGCCGCCGTGATGGCCGTCCTCGACGAGCTTCTTCGCGTTGTCCCAGGCGCCGCCGGAGTTGGCGAGGAAGACCGCCATCAGCACGCCGGCCGCGATGGCACCCGCCAGGAAGGAGCCTAGCGGGCCGTACCCGAACGCGAACCCGACGGCGATCGGGGTCAGCACGGCGAGGATGCCGGGCGTGGCGAGTTCGCGCAGCGAGTCCGCCGTGACGATGTCCACGACCCGTGAGTAATCGGGCTTCTCGGTGTAATCCATGATGCCGGGGTGGTTCCTGAACTGGTTGCGCACCTCGAGCACGACCCGCTGGGCCGCCCGCCCGACCGCCATGATCAGCAGGCTCGCGAACAGGAACACGACCGACGCGCCGACGATAACGCCGACAAGGACGTTCGGGTGGTCCACCGACAGGCTGAACGTGCCCGCTGCCTTGCCGAGCGCCGCCTCGACCGTTGTGCGGAACGAACCGAACAGGGCGGTCGCCGCCAGCACCGCGGTGGCGATCGCGATGCCCTTGGTGATCGCCTTGGTGGTGTTGCCGATCGCGTCCAGGTGGGTGAGCGCCTGCGCGCCCTCGCCCTGGACATCGCCTGACATCTCCGCGATGCCCTGGGCGTTGTCGGTGACGGGGCCGAAAGAGTCCATCGACACGATCACGCCGACCGTGGTGAGCAGGCCGCAGCCGGCCAGCGCGACAGCGAACAGCGCCAGCGTCGCGTTGCCCGTGCCCAGCAGGAAGGCGCCGTAGACCGCCGCCCCGATCAACAGCGCCGAGTAGACGCCGGACTCCATGCCCGAAGAGATGCCGGACAAGATCACGGTGGCCGGGCCGGTCCGCGAGCTCTCGCCGATGTCCCGCACCGGGCGCCGGTTGGTCTCAGTGAAGTAGCCGGTGAGCAGCTGGATTGCGCTGGCCAGCACCAGGCCGATCAGCACCGCGCCGATGGCCAGCCACTGCGGGCTGCCGCTGTGTCCGAGGATGGTGACGTCAGAGACGCCGGTGAGCTGGCTGAAGTGGGCGGGCAAGTAGGTGAAGCAGGCGATCGCCACCAGGATCGCGGAGATCACGGCGGAGATGAAGAACCCGCGGTTGATCGCGGTCATCCCGCTACGGTCACCAGATCGCGGCTTGACCACGAAGATGCCGATCACCGCCGTGATAACGCCGATCATCGGGACGATCAGCGGGAAGATCAGGCCGTAGTTGCCGAACGCCGCCTTGCCCAGGATCAGCGACGCGACCAGCATCACCGCGTACGACTCGAACAGGTCCGCGGCCATGCCGGCGCAGTCGCCCACGTTGTCGCCCACGTTGTCGGCGATCGTGGCGGCGTTGCGCGGGTCGTCCTCGGGGATGCCCTTCTCAACCTTGCCGACCAAGTCCGCGCCCACGTCGGCGGCCTTGGTGTAGATGCCGCCGCCGACACGCATGAACATCGCGAGCAGCGCGGCGCCGAACCCGTAGCCCTCAAGGACGTTCGGCGCGTTCCCCTTGTAGATCAAGACCACGACCGCCGTGCCGAACAGGCCCAGGCCGACGGTGAACATGCCGGCGACGCCGCCCGTACGGAACGCGATCTTCATCGCGTTCTGCTCGCCGCCCTCGCGCGCCGCGGCCGCGACCCGGACGTTGCCCCGGACGCACAGCGACATCCCCGTGAACCCGGTAAGGCCGGAGAACAGCGCGCCGACGAGGAAGAACAGGCTGCGGCCCCAGCGGACGCCCGTGGTGTCGGCGGGCAGCAGCAGCAGAATCCAGAAGATGAGGAACACGAAGACGCCCAGCGTCCTGAACTGCCGTCGCAGGTACGCCGCGGCTCCTTGCTGCACAGCGGTGGCGATCTCCTGCATCCGCGCGGTCCCCTGGCTCGCCGCGAGGACCTCGCGGACCAGCCACCACGCGACGCCGAGTGCGGCGAGGGCGATGACCGCGACGATGACAACCCATGTGAGGTTGCCCCCGCTAACACTGACCGGTTCAACCGGCCCACCCGCCGCGAGGGCGGGGTTGAGCATAGACATTCCATCTCCTTGAACGTCTGGCGTGCGCCGCTATAGGCAGTCTTGGCCAACAGAGCTCATGACCGCCTGCGTCCCCTCAGTCCGGAATGCAGACGTGGCCGGGAGTCTACTGCGCCCGCTCAGTATCTTGAAGAGAAGTAAGTTCCTAACATGTCCGCTATCAAAAAGTTATCTTAATGGTGAGCTTCAGACACCGATGGACCAAGGAGTCACAGACCAGCAGGGCCCCGGTTTGTGTCTTACCCCAATTCAGGCGGGGATCGGCCCTGCCTGGAGTCCTACCCATTCAGGAGGGTCGGCCCTGCCTTGCGTCCTATCCGACTCAGGCGGGGTCGGCTCTGCGCTTCCAGCTCATCGCGACGCTCGTGCCGTCGCCGGCCGGCGAGATGCGGAAGTCGTCGGCGAGCCCGGAGATGACGGCCAGGCCGACTCCGGCGGGAAGCTGCATGATCGCGCCGTTCATCCCGGTACCGGCGCCGGACACAGCACCGGAAGCGGGCACGGCACCGGAGGCGGTACCGTTACCGCCCACCGGTGCCGCGACAGTAACTACACCGTGTAGTTGTGCCGCCTCCGCGGGAACCGCGTCGGTCACCACTACCTCGAACCGCTCACCGTCGTCCGTGAGCGCGACCCTGATGGGCTGTCCAGGGCAATGCTTCTGATGTGCCTCGACCGCGCGCGAGCACGCCTCGCCAACCGCGAGGCGCACCTCATCAAGCAGCGATTCGTCTACGCCGCTCCGGCGCGCGACCGCGGTGGCGACAAGCCTGGCGGTCCGCACATGCGCGGGCAGCGGTGTGAAGGTGACTTCGACGGTGGCCATTTCGCTGTGTACGGCTACTTCTCCGCCTTCCGGGCGGTTATGGCCTCGTCCACCGAGTCGTGGATCCCGAAGACCTTGGTCAGGCCGGTGATGCGGAAAATCTTCAGAATCCGCTCCTGCGTGCACACCAGGTCAAGCGACCCGTCGTGAGCGCGCACCCGCTTAAGGCCGCCGACCAGGACCCCGAGGCCCGTTGAGTCGAGGAACTCGACCTTCTCCATGTTGACTACCAGCTGGTAGTTCTTCTTGTTGACGAGATCGATGAGCAGCTCGCGAAGGCGCGGCGCGGTGTAGACGTCAATCTCACCCTCGACGTCAACGACTTCGATGCCGTCCTTGTTGTAGTGCCCCAGCTTCAGATCCACAAATCCTCCAGCGCCACGAGGGGCGTCCATCTCTCAAGACCGCTGCTCGGCATTCAACCACGGTCCGGTGTCATGTCTATACGAAATCGTCGTGTCCGGCATCCGCCTCGCGGATGACACACTTAGAAAACCTGTGTCCATCGTCGCTCCGGTCCCACCGGCCGCCACCGCGGAAACCCGCGAGGACAGCACCGCGCTGAAGGTCCTCCGGGCCGCGCAGCATGCCATGGAACTCGTGCACCTAGAGCACATACCCGGTCGGGAGGGACAAACCACATCCTGGCCGGATTCTGTCCGTCAGGAAGTGGCGGCGGCGCTTGCCGCCCGTGGCATCCGCACGCCGTGGACGCACCAGGCGCAGGCGGCCGCACTGGCGCGCGGCGGGCACAGCGTGATAATTGCCACTCCGGCGGCCTCGGGCAAGTCGGCCGGATACCTGGCCGTGGCACTTTCTGAGATCCTCGACGGCGGCACCGTGCTTTACGTCGCGCCCACCAAGGCGCTCGCCGCTGACCAGCTTCAAGCGGTGCGGGACCTCGGCGTTCAGGGAGTCCGCGCCACCTGTTACGACGGCGACTCGACGGCCGCGGACAGGGCGTGGGCCCAGGCGCATGCCAACTATCTGCTGACGAATCCGGACATGCTGCACAGCGCGCTGCTGCCCAGCCATGTGCGCTGGCGCGGGTTTTTCAAGCGACTGCGCGTCGTGGTGATCGATGAGTGCCACGGTTACCGAGGCGTCTTCGGGTCGCATGTGGCGCAGGTGCTGCGGCGACTGCGCCGGGTCGCGGCGCATCACGCCGTGCCTGGCGCCACGCCGCCTGTCTTCGTGCTGGCCTCGGCGACCATCGCCGATCCTTCCGCCTGCGCCAGGTTGCTGACCGGCCTGGACGCCGTCGCTGTCACCGACGACGGCTCCCCGCGCGCCCCGCTCACGTTCGCGCTGTGGGAGCCGCCGCTGCTGTACTCGCGCGGGAACACCAGGTCGCGGCGGGCCGCCACCTCTGAAGCCGCGGATCTGCTCGCCGCCATGGTCAAGGCGGAAGTCCCCGCCCTAGCGTTCATCAGGTCCCGGCGCGGCGCGGAGACCGTCGCGCTCTCCGCGCGGAACACCCTCGGCGCGGACTCCGGCGACGAGGTGCTTGTCGGGGCAGGCCAGGCCGACCGGGTGGCCGCGTATCGCTCGGGCTACCTCGCCGATGACCGCCGCGACCTCGAGGCTGGGCTGCGCGACGGCCGCATCACCGGGATGGCGGCCACCACCGCCCTCGAACTCGGCGTCAACATCCCCGGACTCGACGCGGTGCTGATCGCCGGATGGCCGGGAACCTGGGCGTCGCTATGGCAGCAAGCCGGGCGCGCCGGACGCGCCGGACGTCACGCCGTGACGGTGTTCATCGCCCGCGACGATCCGCTTGACGCCTATCTGCTCCACCACCCGGCGACGCTGCTCCATCACCCGCTCGAGCCCGCGGTGCTTGACCCCGCCAACCCCTACGTGCTGTCCCCGCACCTCGCGGCGGCGGCCGCCGAACTCCCGCTCACCGGGCAAGACCTTGACCTGTTCGGCCCGTCCGCCACTGAGACGGTGACCGCGATGGCCGAGGCGGGTGACCTCAGGCAGCGGGAGTCAGGCTGGCACTCGGCGCGCCGTGGCCATCCGGCGCGGCGCATCAGCCTGCGGGGCGACCAGGGACGCCCAATCCGGGTGGTCGAGGAGGCGACTGGCCGGCTGGTGGGGACCATGGACGAGCCATCGGCGCACCGCTTCGTGCACGACGGCGCCGTATACCTCCATCAGGGTGAGACTTACCTGGTCAACACGCTGGATCTGGAGGATAGAGTCGCGCTTGTCGAGTGCCGCGATCCCGGTTACGTAACGAAAGCTCGCGACGTCACGGAAATCGACGTCATATCACATCGGCGGCGCGTTTCATGGGGCGAAGCCGACGTGATGTTCGGCGAGGTGCGCGTAACACGGCGGGTAACCGGATACGCCACCGTTCGTTCGGAATCGAAAATAAGAGAACCGGAAACGGCGCTCAGCCTTCCGCCCCGGACCCTCGCCACCACGGCGATCTGGTGGACTATCCCTAATGGACACTTGGCTTCACTCAATGAAGCCGATCTGGGCGGCGCGGCGCACGCGGCCGAGCACGCTTCCATTGGCATGCTGCCACTGTTCGCAACCTGTGACCGTTGGGACGTCGGCGGCCTCTCTGCCCCGCTACACCCTGCAACCGGGCAGCTGACCGTGTTCGTCTACGACGGGCACGAAGGCGGGGCCGGCTTCGCCGAGCGCGGCTTCGGCGCCGCGGCAAGCTGGCTCGGCGCCACTAGGAGCGCGATCGCCTCGTGCACGTGCGAATCCGGCTGTCCCTCTTGCGTCCAATCCCCGAAGTGCGGTAATGGCAACTCGCCGCTGTGCAAGGACGGCGCCGTGGCACTGCTAGACGCGTTGCTCGCGGGATCGAAATAAAGACCGCGTGAACCCGCTCTTGGCCAGAAATAGGGGCGGCCCCCGCCGGGGGGGAGAGCGGGGGCCGCGCACGGTCCGGCCCTGGGGGGGTAGGCCGGCGCCGTTCTAGAGGAAAGCTTATCCGCATTCGCGACTCTGCATAGCCACCGGACGGCCACCGAGAACCCGTGCAACCGAATTACAACATATACGGGTTCATCATGAACAGACGTTTCGGCGGATTGTTCAGGCAAACCTAGCAATTTTTGCGTGGTGCACGTGCACCTGCACCTTGCGCCTGTAAGGCCCTCTAGCGTGGCCGCTGGGACCAACTGTCGCGGGGTCGCCTAGACGACTATGCACCAGATAACGGCATGTTACGAGGGCTACTGATCGAGATCACGAATTGATCACGCCCCAAGGCTTTCGCGCGGCGTACTTTCGTCGTAAAAAGGTCCTACGGACTGGTGGAACGTCCGAGCACGGCAACCAGGTACCCACGCGCGACCAGCCGCGGGAGGCGTGTCGAGCCAGGTCAGTACCGCCGAGGACCATCGCGCTGGCGAAGGACACCGGGCGGCCCGGCCTGACTGACGAGATAGGTGCACGCTTGGTAGCCAGGTTGACGTGCTAACGGCGACGGCGCCCCCGAAGGGGCGCCGTTCGCGTGTCCACAGCCCCTGGAACGCCGCTAAAGCGGGGCGCCCGTGTGGCATGCCAGGTGGGCGATAGCCTTGGACCACCTTCACCGCCTGAAGAGAGGACGCCATGGTCCGAAGCGGAGCGCCGGATGGCGGCGACCAGCAGTCACTAGGTGACCTTGTCGCGCTCGCGGCCAAGGACATCTCGCAGCTGGTCCGCTACGAGGTCAGCCTGGCGAAGAGCGAACTGCGTGTTGACGCCCAGCGTGTCGCCGTGTCTGGCGCGCTCACCGCGATCGCCGCGTGGTTCGGCGCCCTGATCATGTTCACCCTGTGCTTCGCGTACGCGTACCTGCTGAACCAGGTCGGCCTGCCCGGCGGCCTGGCGGCCGCGTTCGCGGTGGTCGCCGGCACGCTCCTCGTGCTGCTCGTGGCCGCCCTCCTGATCGCTCGCGTGGTGATAAAGCGGGTGACAGGCATGCAGATGACAAGGAAGAGTGTCCAGGAAGATCTGGGCATGCTGAAGCGCGGCGAGGCGAGCCCGGATGGGTCGGGCCCGGCGATCCCGAAAGCGGAGCGCATTCCCGCCGGCACCGCCGCAGAGATACCCGCCCGCCCGTTAGCCGGGGGTTGAGCCGATGGCCATGCCATCCGAGTCTGCCATCCAGATCAGCGGTCCCTGGAGTCACCGTTCGATCTCCGCGAACGGGACCCGCTTCCACATGGCGGCAAGCGGCGACGGGCCGCTCGTCCTGCTTCTGCACGGTTTTCCCGAGTTCTGGTGGGCGTGGCGCCACCAACTGGTCTCGCTGTCGGCGGCCGGGTACCGGGCCGTCGCTGTCGACCTGCGCGGCTACGGAGGCAGCGACAAGCCGCCTCGCGGCTACGACCTGATCACCGCGGCCGCGGACGCCGCCGGGCTCATCCGCGCCCTCGGCGAGGCCAATGCGGTCGTGGTGGGCCACGACTGGGGCGGCCTGACGGCCTGGACCCTCGCCGCCTACTTTCCCAAGGCGGTGCGCCGGCTCGCCATCGTATCCATGGCACACCCGCTGCGGATGCGCGCCACCGTGCTGTCGAGCCCGCTGCGGATTTCCCGTTCGCTCGGCCGACCGCCGTCGCCGGGAGCGCCCGGTTCACCCGCCCACAGCGGCTACCCGCTGGCATTCCAGCTCCCGATACTGCCCGAGCGCCAGCTAGTGCGGGACGGCGCCGCCCTCGTCGGGTCGATCCTGTCGTCCTGGTCGGCGCCCGGCTGGCCAGACCTGGAAACCGCCAGAACCTACCAGCGCGCAATGCGCATCCCGCCGGTGGCGCACACCGCGCTTGAGTACCACCGCTGGTTTGTTCGCAGCAGCATGCGCCCCGACGGCCTGCGGTACGCGCGTCAGATGCGTTCCCCCATTGCCGCGCCCGTCCTGCACCTGCACGGCGCCATGGACCCCTGCATACCGGCGCAGTCCGCCCGCGGCGCGGGCCGGTACGTCGAGGCGCCGTACCGGTGGAAGGTGATCGAGGGCACCGGCCACTTCCCGCACGAGGAAAGGCCCGACCTCTTCGACGCCGAACTGCTCGGCTGGCTCGCCGACCCCGAACCCGATCGGTGAGCGAGCCGAGGGCCGCCACGGTGCCTGGACTGAGGAGTGAGGAGCGCTAGCGACGAACGACGAGGGAAGGCACCGTGCTGAGGCGGCCCGAAGGCGAGCGGGCAAGCAGAGCGAGCCGCGCGAGGCGCGCGAGCCGCGCGACAGGGATGGCGCGGGAAGGCCGCGCAGCGCGCGGCCACGCGACGAACTCGGCCGTCCGCTGCCCCGGACCGCCGCCGGTGACGCCTCCCCGGTCCCCGACGACCTCAGCGTGACTCCCGCGGAGGCGGCCGCGCTTGGCGGGAGCCTGCTCGCGCAGGACCGGCCGTTCCACGCGCACGAGGTCTTCGAGGCGGCTTGGAAGTCGGCGACAGGATCCGACGAGCGCGAACTGTGGCGGGGCCTTGCCCAGATCGCCGTGGGACTCACGCACGCGCGCCGCGGCAACGCCCGCGGCGCGGTGGCACTGCTCCGGCGCGGCGCCCGGCAGGTCGGCGACCATCGTGGCGATTCGCGGGACTACGGCGTCGACGCGGAGTACGTGGCGGCCGCCGCGGTCGGCATCGCCAGCCGGATCGAGCGCGATGGCCTGCCCGCCGTGCCGTCGGCCATGCTAAGGCTCGCGCTCAGCCCCCCGGCCCAGGACGCCTAGTCGCAACCCTGGGTCGAGACCGGGATGGTCTGGTGCGCGCCCGCGCGCGCGTCGGGTTGCACCTCGCCCGTGGTGAGCGCGAACCCGGTGTCTTGCACGCCGACAGCGGCCGCGAACACCACGCCGTAGACCTTGCCGGCCGGGCTGAGCAGCGGGCCGCCTGAGTTGCCCGGCTCGACCACCGCCCTGATCTCGTAGATCTCCCGCTGGACCAGGCCGGTCTGGTAGATGTCCGGACCCTGGGCGCGCTGAATCCCGCCGATCCGCGCGGCGACGGCCGTGAACGGGTGGTTGAGCGGGTAGCCGGCCACGACCGCGTCGGCGCCGCCAGACGCCTGGCCGGTGAACTGCAGCGGCGTCACGTTCAGTCCGGGCACGTACAGCACGGCGATGTCCACCTGCGGGTCGTAGAAGACGACGGAGGCGCGGTAGGCGGTGCCGTCCTCGGTGCTGGCGAACAATCCCTGCGTCACGCCCGCCACCACGTGCGCGTTGGTCAGCACGTGGTTGGGCGCGTACACGAAACCGGAACCCTCGATGCTGCGGTCGCAGCTCGGCGCCGTGCCCTGCACCTTGACGACCCGCGACCTCGCCGCCAGGTATCCGGGGCTGTTCAGGACTGCGGGGTCGGGAGCGGGCACTGGAAGCAGGTGCGCGGCGCCGATGCCGCTAAAGACCTGCGGGAACGCGCCGCTGGCAAGCAGCTGCCTGAACTCGGAGAACATCGTCTTCGCGGGTGACGGCATGATCTTGTCCATCGTGCCAAGCACCGCGGAATTGTTCACCTGCCCGACTACGACGGGGAACGGCGAAGCGGTCAGCACCGAGCCGATCGCCCAGGCGATGAGCAGCATCGACAGCACGCTGACCGCGGACCCCCCGATGGCGTCAATCGTGGTCGACGAACGGCCGGTCATCGTCTGCCGCATCGCAGTGCCGATGGAGGACGCCACGAACTGCCCAAGGATGGCGCCGCTGACCAGCAAGATGACCGCTACCACGTCCTGCTGGGTCTGCCCGCCGACGAGGGCTCGCGCGATGGACGGGCCGAACTGGGCACCAAGCACCGCACCGCCGACAAAGCCGATGAAGCTCAGCGAGCCGACGATGAAGCCCTGACGGTAGCCGGAGACCGCGAACGCGGCGGCAACCACGATGAGGGCTAGGTCAAGCAGATCACCGCGCACGGAGTCAACGGTATCCGGTGTTCGGTTGTGCCGAGGTTTCATCGCCGCCATGGCGCACCGCGTACACAGCCGCCTGGGTCCTGTCTTGCACCCCGAGCTTGGCGAGCACCGCGCTCACGTGCGCCTTTACGGTCTTCTCCGACAATCTGAGCAGGCGCGCGATCTCCCGGTTGGACCTGCCTTCCGCGATCCTCGAGAGCACCTCGCGCTCTCTGGCGGTGAGCGTGTCCGCGCGGGACCCGCGGACAAGCGAGCCGAACGCCTCGGGTGCGAGCAGCACGTTGCCGTCGGCCACCGAGCGGATCGCCCGCACCAGGGCATCTGGGTCAATGTCCTTGTACAGCACACCCGCCGCGCCGGCCCGCATCGCCTCGGAGGCGGCGGACGGCTGCGTCGCGCTGGTCAGCACCAGGACGCGCAGGCCGGACGAACGAATCGACTGGAGCACCGCGATGCCGTCCATGCCGGGCAGCTTGAGGTCAAGGAGGACGATGTCCGGCCGCAACTCCGTCGCCAGCGCGACAGCGGCCGGGCCGTCGCCCGCCTCGCCAGCAACGACGATGTCATCCTGCACCTCGAGCAGCGCCCGCAGCCCTTGCCGGACCACGGGGTGGTCATCGACTATCAGCACGCCGATCATGCGGGCACCGCCAGCCTGATCCTTGTCCCCGCGCCAGGCGCGGACCTGACGCGCAGTTCGCCGCCAACAGCGGCAGCCCGTTCCCGCATCGAGGCCAGCCCCAGCCCGCCGGACGCGAGTTCCGGGTCAAAGCCCGTCCCGTCATCGCTGACCTCCAGGACCACCCGGGTGCGCGTCCTGGTCAGCGTCACGGAAACCTCGCTCGCGCCGGAGTGCCGCAGCGCGTTGTGCAGCGCCTCCTGCGCCACGCGAAACGCCGCCGCCTGGACCCGCTGGTCAAGCTCGGGCACCTCGGCCATGGCCAGCCGCACGGCGATGCCGTGCGCCCGCCCCGCGAGCAGCGCGTACCGGCGCAGTGACTCGGCGAGCCCGTCGAGTTCCGGTGGCGCCAGGCCGTCGATGACGGCGCGCAGCTCGCCGTGTGCCTGTGCGCCGAGCTCAGCGATGGCGGCCACCTCCGTGGCGGCCCTGGCGGGGTCCTTGGCGATGAGCACCTCGGCCGCCCTGGCATGCGCCCGGATGGAGAACAGCCGCTGCGAGACCGCGTCGTGGAGTTCGCGCGCCAGCCGGGCCCGCTCTTCGAGCACCGACGCTTCCCTGCCGCGCTCGTACAGCCGGGCGTTGGTGAGGGCGATCGCGGCGTGCGCCGCGAACAACGTCAGCAGCTCCTCGTCGCGTGCGGTGAACGATCCGGACCGCTTGTTGGCCACGAAGATGATGCCGAGCACCTCCTCGCCGTTCTTCACCGGCACCCCGAGAAACCCGGTGAGCACGGGATGAGCGGACGGCCATCCTTCGAACCTGGGGTCCTTCCTGATGTCTGTAAGCCGTTCGGGCAGGCCCGACTTGAGCAGCGCCGCGAGCATCCCGTGCTGCCTGGGCAGCGGGCCGATCGCGCGCTGCTCGGCCTGCGTCATCCCGGCGACCACGAACTCGGCGAAGGACCCGCGGTCGTCGGGGACACCGAGCGCCGCGTACCGGGCGTCGGCGAGCGTACGCGCGGACCGAACGATCACCGCGAGCACCTCACGCGTCGAAAGCTGACGGCTGACGGCGAGCACCGCCTCGCTGACCAGGCGCAGTTCCGCCACATAGCTCTGCATTCTTCTGACGGTATCCCCGCGGGCGCCCGGCCGGATCGGCCGCGGGTCTTAGGACCATCGACGGACGTCATTCGCTGCCGACGGCCGATGCGGCCTGACGTCCGCCGCCATAGCGTCGAAACCATGAAGAAAGCTCTCGTCACCGGGGCATCCCGCGGCCTTGGCCTGGCACTCGCGGCCGGCCTGGCCGAAGCGGGATACGCCCTTGTCATCGACGCGAGGAACCCCGAGGCGCTTCGCCTCGCGGCGTCCGGCATCCGGGCCGGCACGCCTGGCGCCCACGTCACAGTGCTACCTGGCGACGTGACCGACCCGGCGCACCGGGCGGCTCTCCGCGACGCCGCGGGCGGCATCGACCTGCTGGTCAACAACGCGGGCACGCTCGGCGCGGCGCCGCTGCCCGCCCTCGCGGACTACCCGCCCGATGAGCTGAGGGCCGCGTTCGAGGCGAACGTGATAGCGCCGATAGCCCTAACCCAGCTGTTCCTGCCGGTCCTTCGCGAACGTGGCGGCGCGGTGCTCAACATCACCTCGGACGCGGCGATCGAGCCCTACGCGGGCTGGGGCGGCTACGGCGCCGCGAAGGCGGCGCTTGAGCAGGCATCCAACGTGCTCGCCGCCGAGGAAACCGCGATCAGGGTCTGGTGGGTCGACCCGGGTGACCTGCGCACGGACATGCACCAGGCCGCGTTCCCCGGCGAGGACATCTCGGACAGGCCGCTGCCGGAAGCTGTGGTGCCAGCCTTTGCCCGGCTGGTCGCCGAGCGACTGCCAAGCGGACGCTACCGCGCCGCCGAACTGGTGCCGGCATGACCGCCCGCATGACCGCCCGCATGACCGCCCGCATGACCGCCCGCATGACCGCGACCGTCGAGTTCACGCTGCCGGCCGAACTCGAGGCCCATGCTCCGCCGGAGGCGCGCGGGCTGCCGCGGGACGACGTGAAGATGCTGGTGAGCCGTGCCACGACAGGGACGATCTCGCACCACAGGTTCACCGACCTGCCTAGCCTGCTGCTGCCCGGTGACCTGCTCGTGGTCAACACGTCACGGACGCTGCCCGCAGCGGTGCCGGTAAGCGCCGGCCTGGCGGTCCACTTCTCAACTGGGCTGCCCGATGGAAGCTGGCTGGTTGAGCCGCGGATCCCGGCGGGAAAATCCAGCATCCCGAACGGTTCCGTGGCGCCTCCCGCCGTCATCGACCTGCCAGGCGGCGCCCGGCTGACGGTGAGCGAGCGCGCGACGGCCAGGCTCTGGCGCGCCAGGCTGTCGGTGGCCGTGCTGCCGTACCTGCTGCGGCATGGCGAGCCGATCCGGTATTCGTACTCGGCGCGGCGCTGGCCGCTTGAGGCTTACCAGACCGTGTTCGGGCGGTTGCCGGGAAGCGCGGAGATGCCGAGCGCGGCCAGGCCGTTCAGTCAGTCCGTCGTGACGGACCTGGTGGCGCGCGGCGTCACGATAGCGCCGATCACCTTGCACTGCGGCGTGTCGTCGCTTGAGGCGGACGAGGACCCGTACCCGGAGCAGTTCGACGTCCCGCCCGCCACGGCGCGCCTTGTGCACCTGACAAGACAGGCCGGCGGCCGCGTCATCGCGGTCGGCACAACCGTCGTCCGCGCCCTGGAAACCGCCGCCCTGGAAACCGGCGCCATCGAAACCGGCGCGATGGAGGCCGGCGCCATGGAAACCGGCGCCATGGAAACCGGCGCCGTGGACGCCGGCGCCATTGAGGCCGGCGCCATGGAGGCCGGCGTCCGGCCGGTCCTCAGGGCAAAGGCCGGCTGGACGTCGCACGTGGTCACGCCGGAAACGGGCCTTCGCGTGGTGCACGGCCTGCTCACCGGGCTACACGAGCCGCGCTCCTCACACCTGCGCATGCTGGCGGCCTTCCACGGCGAAGACCTGCTCCGCGAGTGCTACGACGCGGCGCTCGCCCGCGAGTACCTGTGGCACGAGTTCGGCGACGTCCACCTGCTCCTGCCCTAGGCGCTCAGGCGAGGTCCGTGCCCGCGCACGCAAGATATGGGATAGAAAATGCCCCTATAGGGGCATTTTCTATCCCCGCTAATGCGGGCAGCCCTTCTGGGCGGCTCAGGCGAGTTCTCTGACGTGGCTCGCGTCCCAGGGGAGTTCCCAGCCGGCCAGGGCAAGCAGGCGGTCGACAAGCAGCGCAGTGAACCCCCAGATCAGCATGGAGCCCATGCGGAACGCGGGGCCGGTGCGACCGTTTGGGTATTGCAGCATGAGCCTGTGGCGCGGGTCGGCGAGGTCAGCCACCGGAATCCGCTCGACCGCGGCCACTTCGCCAACGTCCACAGGACGCACCGCGCTCGGCTCACGCCACCAGGCGAGCACCGGCACCACGCGGAAGCCGCTGCGCACGATGAACAGCTCCGGCAGCGGGGCGAGCACATCCACGCCGGCCGGATCCAGGCCGGTCTCCTCAACGGCCTCGCGCAGCGCCGCGGCCACAGGGCCGTCATCGTCATCCTCGATGGCGCCGCCAGGGAACGCAGGCTGCCCCGCGTGCCGCCGCAGCCCCTCACTGCGCTGGATGAACAGCAGGTCGGGGCCGGCCGGCCCGTCGCCGAAGAGAACGAGCACCGCGGACCGACGGCCGCCGAAGACCGGCGGGCGCATGACGGAAGGCACGTCCATCAGGGCGGCGGCGGCCGCGAGGTCGGCCAGCCAATCAGGAACGCCGGCGGGCATTGTCATGAGAACGGGCCGGCCTTGACGAGCTTGGCGGCGGTCGCCGCGTCGGTGGGGCCGAGCCCGAACGACGGGCACCAGTCGGCGACCGGGCACGCGCCGCAGGCGGGCTTGCGGGAATGGCAGATCCGGCGGCCGTGCCAGATCAGCCGGTGCGACAGCATCACCCACTCGGACTTCGGGATCAGCTCGCCCACCTCGGCCTCCACCTTGACCGGGTCATCGCTCGCCGTCCAGCCAAACCGGCGCGACAGCCGCCCGAAGTGCGTGTCCACGGTGATGCCCGGGATGCCGAACGCGTTCCCGAGCACCACGTTCGCGGTCTTGCGGCCCACTCCTGGCAGCGTGACCATGTCGGCGAGCTTGCGCGGCACCGACCCGCCGAACCGGTCCCGAAGCGCCACCGACAGCCCCATCACCGACTTAGTCTTGGCGCGAAAAAACCCGGTCGGCTTGAGAATCTCCTCAACGTCCGCCGGATTGGCGGCGGCCAGGTCCTCCGGGGTCGGGTACTTCGCGAACAGCGTCGGAGTGGTCAGGTTGACCCGCTTGTCCGTTGTCTGCGCCGACAGCACCGTGGCGATGAGCAGCTGGTAGGGGTTCTCGAAGTCGAGCTCGCAGTGCGCGTCCGGATAAGTCTCCGCCAGGACCCGGTTTATCTTCCTGGCGCGCCGCACCAGCGCGGTGCGCGTCTCGGGCTTCCGCGCTTTCGCGGTGGTTCTCGCGGCCATGCGAATCAGCCTAAGGCCGACCTCACAGCGCCGATGCCAACCGGTTGAGGAATTGATTGCGCTCGCGTTACGCACGGCTACGTATCAGGTAACACCCGGCTCATAGCGTCGCCCGCATGAGCCGAAGCACCCTTACCGCCTGGGAACCGGACGACCCGACGTTCTGGGAGTCCCGCGGTCGCCGCATCGCCCGCCGCAACATGTGGACCTCCGTATTCGCCGAACACATCGGCTTCAGCGTCTGGAGCCTGTGGTCGGTCCTCGTCTTGTTCATGACAGCAAAGACCGGCTTCGCGCTGACCGCGGGAGACAAGTTCCTGCTTGTCTGCCTGGTAACGGCGGTCGGCTCGGCGGTCCGGCCAGGCTACGGGCTCGCGGTGACCCGGTTCGGCGGGCGAACCTGGACGACGCTGTCAGCGTTCCTGCTGCTCGTCCCCGTCATCGCGGCGACCATCGTCCTTGGCTACCCGCACGCTCCGCTGTGGGCGTTCCTGCTGTGCGCAGCGGTCAGCGGCCTCGGGGGCGGCAGCTTCGCGGCGTCGACCACCAACATCAACTTCTTCTTCCCCGAACGGGAGAAAGGTCGCGCGCTCGGCATCAACGCCGGCGGCGGAAACCTCGGCGTCGCCTCGGTGCAACTGCTCGGCCTGCTGGTGATCGCCGCCGCGGGAGTGGGCCACCCGCGGCTTCTCACGATGCTGTTCATCCCGCTGCTGCTCATCTCGGCGAGCCTGGCCTACGCGCGGATGGACAACCTGCCCGGGATGCGCACAGCAGGGAGCATCTACCGGATGGCGGCCAGAGACCGGCACTGCTGGACGATCTCACTGCTTTACATCGGCACGTTCGGCTCGTTCATCGGCTACAGCTTCGCGTTCGGGCTTGTGCTGCAGAACGACTTCGGCCGCACTCCGCTGCAGGCCGCGGCGCTGACTTTCACCGGCCCGCTGCTCGGCTCTCTCGCCCGCCCATTCGGCGGCTGGCTGGCCGACCGCCGCGGCCCGGCCCGCATCACGCTCGCCAGCTTCGCCGGCCTCGCCGCGGGCACCGCGGTGGTCATCGCCGCGTCGGTGGCGCACTCGCTGCCGCTGTTCTGCGCCGGGTTCATCGCCTTGTTCACGCTCAGCGGCCTCGGCAACGGCGCCACGTACGCGATGATCCCCGGACCGTACGCGGCCGCCGCGAACGCGGCCATCGCGGCTGGTGCCGACCCCGGCGCCGCGCGACTTGACGCCCGCCGGCGCACCGGCGCCGTCATCGCGTTCGCCGGGACCGTGGGCGGCCTTGGCGGAGTGGCGATTAACCTCGCGTTCCGCCAGTCGTACATGCAGGCGCATACCGCGCGCCCGGCGCTCATCGGGTTCCTCGCCTGCTACGCGGTGTGCGCCGCGGTGACCGCGCTCGCCCGCCGCCGGGAAGCCACCACCGCCGCGGTCCCCGTTCAGGCGGCCGCGTGAGGCCAGAAGCGACCGCGCGGCCGTCCGCACGGCCGGCGGCGGGGGCGACCGCGACACACTGCCCGTACTGCGCCCTGCAGTGCGCGATGACGCTGACCTTGGCGGCGGACGGCCGGCCGCGGGCCTCCCCGCGCGAGTTTCCTGTCAACCGCGGCGGACTGTGCCAGAAAGGCTGGACGAGCGCCGAACTGCTCGACGTTCCCGACCGGATCACGGCGCCGCTCATGGCCGCCGGCCCGGACCGCGGTCAGCGGCGCCAGCATCGCGAGGCCAGCTGGGACGAGGCCCTCGACCACGTCGCGGGCCGCCTGCGCCAGCTCAGGGAACGGCACGGCCCGGACGCGGTCGCGGTGTTCGGCAGCGGCGCCCTCACCAACGAGAAGGCCTACCTGCTCGGCAAGTTCGCGCGCGTCGCGCTCGGGACGTCGCAGATCGACTACAACGGCCGGTTCTGCATGTCGTCGGCCGCCGCCGCGGGCAACCGGGCGTTCGGGCTAGACCGGGGGCTGCCCTTCCCCGTCACGGATCTCGACGGCTCGGACGTGATCCTGCTCGCGGGCGCCAATCCGGCCGAGACCATGCCGCCGCTGATGAGCCACCTCACCGGCGCGCGGCTGATTGTCATCGACCCGCGCCGCACCCCGACCGCGGAAGCGGCGCTTCGCCTCGGCGGCCTGCACCTGCAGCCCGCCCCGGGCACCGACCTGGCGCTGGCGCTCGGCGTGCTGCACGCCGCCTGGACCGCCGGCTACCTGGACACCGCCGAACGCGCGCACTACAGGGACACACGGACCACCGGCTGGGAAGCGACAAGGCACGGCCTGACCCACTGGTGGCCAGAACGCGCCGAACGAGTGACCGGCGTCCCGGCGGCGGACATTCGGCAGGCGGCGTCGCTGCTGCACACCGCGCGCCGGGCGCACATCCTGACCGGCCGGGGAGCCGAACAGCACAGCAAGGGCACCGACACGGTGACCGCGTGGATCAACCTGGCGCTGGCGTTCGGGCTGCCGGGCAGGCCTGGTTCCGGGTACGGCTGCCTCACTGGCCAGGGCAACGGGCAGGGCGGCAGGGAGCACGGCCAGAAGGCCGACCAGCTTCCCGGCTACCGCTCGATCAACGACCGGGCGGACCGCGAGCACATCGCGCGTGTCTGGCGCGTCAAAGAGAGCGGGCTTCCCGGTCCTGGCCGCTCGGCCACGGAACTCCTGCGCGCCATCGGCGCCGAGGGCGGGCCGCGGGCACTGCTGATCTTCGGCGCCAACCCGGTGGTCTCCGCTCCGGAGTCGCTGCGCGTCATGGACCGGTTCCTGGCGCTCGACCTGCTCGTTGTCGCCGACTTCGTGCCCTCGGAGACCGCGATGCTCGCGGACGTGGTGCTTCCGGTAGCCCAGTGGGCGGAGGAAAGCGGCACGATGACCAACCTCGAGGGCCGCATCCTGCGCCGCCGCCGCGCGCTGCCGCCGCCGGCGGGCGTTCGCACCGACCTGGAAGTCATCGCGGCCCTTGCGGTCCGGCTCGGCAGGTCCGCGGCGGATTTTCCCGCCGACCCGGACGAGGTGCTCGCCGAGTTGAGGGAGGCGTCCAAGGGCGGCCGCGCCGACTATTCAGGAGCGGATCCCGACCGCCTGGCAGCCGGGGAACCGCTGTACTGGCCGGTACGCGCCGGGTCGGACGGCACGCCGAGACCGTTCATGCGGCGTTTCGCGCACCCGGACGGCAAGGCCAGGTTCGTCCGCGTCGACCACGCGGACGCGGCCGAATCGCCCGACGTGGAGTACCCGCTTCTCGGCACCACAGGCCGGGTCATGCAGCACTATCAGAGCGGCGCGCAGACGCGGCGGGTGCCTGAGCTTCTCGCGGCGCAGCCTGGGCCGTTCGTCGAAGTCCACCCGGACACCGCCCGGCTGGCCGGCCTGGCGGACGGCGGCGCGGCGCGCGTCAGTTCCCGGCGCGGCTCGGTCGTCGCGCGGGTCCGCTGCGTCCCGTCGATCCGCCTGGACACGGTCTTCCTGCCGTTTCATTTCCCAGGTGACGGCGCGGCCAACGTGCTGACTAACCCCGCGCTCGACCCGGTGAGCCGGATGCCCGAGTTCAAGGTATGCGCGGTGCGCCTGGAGCCCGCATGACGCCACCGCATGTCGTCGTGATCGGTCATGGCATGGTAGGCGCGCGTTTCGCCGAGCAGGTCCGCGGCCACGACCCGGACGGGCGCCGGGTCCGGCTCACGATCCTCGCCGCCGAGCCGCGCCCCGCATATAACCGGGTGCTGCTCCCCAACCTGCTCTCCGGGGTGATGGTGGAAGAAGATTTCATCCCGAACGAGCACTCCCGTCTCCCCCGGCACGCCGATCTGCGCACCGGCACCACCGCGATCCGCGTCGACCCGGCCAGCCAGACAGTTTCCACGCGTGCCGGCGTGCGGATCCGCTACGACACGCTGGTCCTGGCCACCGGCGCGCGCGCCTGCGTGCCTCCTGTCCCCGGCATCGAGTGCCGCTGCGCGACCGTGCTTCGCTCCCTCGCCGATGCCCGCAGGCTCGCTGCCCTGGCCCAGGCCGCCCGCCGCGGACATGGCCGGATCGCGGTGCTCGGCGGCGGCGTGCTCGGGCTCGAGGCGGCGCGGGCACTGGCGGCGCGTGGCACCGCGGTCACCGTGGTGCACCGTGGCGCGCACCTGATGGACCGGCAGCTTGACGCGCCCGGCGGGCGGGTGCTCGCGGCCGCGTTGCGGCGGACAGGCGTGGAGATACTGCTGGGCGCGCGTGCCACCCGGTGGGAGTGCGGACGTGGCCTGTGGCTCGAGGACGGCACGCTGCTGCGGTGCACCGGCCTGCTGCTGTCCACGGGAACGGTGCCGGAGACCGGCCTCGCGCGGGACGCCGGCCTGAAGCTGACCGACTCCGGCGCGGTCGCAGTGGACGACGCGCTGGCCACATCGGACCCGAACGTGTACGCGATCGGTGACTGCGCCGGCCATCCAGGGGCAGCCGGCGGGCTGGTGCAGCCCGGCTGGGAGCAGGCCGCTGTGCTGGCCAGCCGGCTCACCGGCGCGTCTCCGGCCGCCCGCTACCTGGGCAGCACGGTCGTCACCAGGCTGAAGGCGACAGGAATCGAGCTGACCTGCCTTGGCTCGCCGTTCCCCGAGCCTGGCGACCCGTCGTTCGAGGTGCTCAGGTTCGAGGACCTGACGCGGGAGCGGTACGCCAAGCTCGTGCTCGATCGCGGCCGGGTGGCAGGCGCGATAGTGATCGGCCTGCCGGATGCCGCGGCCGGGCTCGTGCGGCTGTACGACCGGGGCGTGCCCGCTCCCGCGGACCGGCTCGCGCTGCTGCTCGGGCGCGCCCTGCCGCCCGATGGACCGGCGGGTCCGGCCGGGCCTGGCGCGCTGCCCGAGCACGCGGTCGTCTGCCGGTGCAACACGGTGACCAAGGCGCAACTGCGGACCGCATGGTACGGCGGGGCCACCAGCCGGGCCGCGCTGTCCTGCGCGACCAGGGCGGCCACCGGCTGCGGCGGCTGCGGTGACGACCTGGACGCCTTCGCGGCATGGCTGACGCAGATCGACCCGACGCAGATCGACCCGACGCGAATCGATTCGACGCGAATCGATCCGGACAAGGAGCCCGCCCTGCGATGAGTGATCAATCTCGTCTCGTAGTAATCGGACATGGCATGGTCGGGCATCGCTTCGCCGAGGCGCTGACCGCGCGCGACGACGGCCGGCGGTTCGCCGTGACCGTGCTTTCTGAGGAGCCGCGCGCGGCCTACGACAGGGTGGCGCTGTCTTCGGTGTTCGACGGGGCGGACGAGGCAGCGCTGCGGCTGCCCGCGCTCGGTCCGGCCGTGGACCTGCGTCTTGGCGTCAGCGCGTTGACCCTCGACCGGGCACGGCAGGTCGTCGTCACCTCGTCGGGCCCGCCGCTGGAATACGACGAGCTCGTCCTGGCGACCGGCTCCTGCCCGTTCGTGCCGCCGGTGCCCGGGCACGACGCACCCGGCTGTTTCGTCTACCGGACGCTTGACGACCTGGACGCGATCCGCATCGCCGCGGCGGACGCCCGGGCCGGCGTCGTCATCGGCGGCGGGCTGCTCGGCCTTGAGGCCGCGAACGCGCTGCGGCTGCTGCGCGTGACGCCGCACGTCGTCGAGCTCGCCGCGCACCTGATGTCCGTGCAGATCGACGAGGGCGGCGGCGCGCTGCTCGCGGGGCTCGTGGAAGACCTCGGGGTGCGCGTGCACACGGGCGCGGCCACCACCAGCGTGCTGACCGATCCGGTGAGCGGACGCGTCAGCGGCGTGGAACTGGCCGACGGCACCCGGATACCCGCCGAGATAGTCGTTTTCGCGGCAGGAGTCCGGCCGCGCGACCAGCTGGCCCGTTCGGCGGGGCTGGCCGTCGGCCCACGCGGCGGCGTGCTCGTGGACCGGGCCTGCCGGTCGGTCACCGACTCCAAGGTCTGGGCGATCGGCGAGGCCGCCTGCCTGGACGGGCAGGTCTACGGCCTGGTCACGCCGGGGTACGCGATGGCGGAGACGGCCGCGGACCGGCTGCTCGGCGGCCAGGCGACCTTCCCCGGCGCCGACCTGTCCACCAAGCTCAAGCTGCTCGGCGTCGATGTCGCCTCATTCGGCGACGCCCACGGACGAAGCCCTGGCGCGCTCTCGGTCGTGCTGAAAGATCCGGTGCGGCGGTGCTACGGCAAGCTCGTGGTCTCCGATGACGCGACCACGCTGCTCGGCGGCATCCTTGTCGGCGACGCGTCCAGCTACGCGATGCTGCGTCCGCTCGTCGGAGCGACCCTGCCCGCCGACCCGGCTTCGCTCCTCGCGCCCGCCTCCACAGGTGCCGCGCACGGTCTTGACGCGCTGCCGGACGGCGCGCAGATCTGCTCGTGCAACGCCGTCACCAAGGGCCGCCTGCTCGCCGCGGTCGCCTCGGGCGAGGCGGACAGCGTGCCGGGACTGAAGGCCTGCACACGCGCCGGCACTGGCTGCGGCTCCTGCGTGCCCACCCTCAAGCAACTGCTTGCCTCGGCCGGCGTCGCCACGTCAAAGGCACTGTGCGAGCATTTCGACGTCTCCCGCGCCGAGCTGTTCGAGATCGCCGTCGCCACAGGTATCCGGGGGTTCACCGAACTGGCCGAGCGGCACGGCCGCGGGCGCGGCTGCGACATCTGCAAGCCCGCCGTCGCGTCCATCCTCGCGTCCCTGCATACCGGTGACCACATCCTGGATGGCGAGCGCGGCGCGCTGCAGGACACCAACGACAGGCACCTGGCCAACATGCAGCGCAACGGCACCTACTCCGTGGTGCCGCGCATCCCGGGCGGTGAGATCACCCCGGCGAAGCTGCTGGTGATCGCGCAAGTGGCGGAGGAGTTCAAGCTGTACACCAAGATCACCGGCGGACAGCGGATCGACCTCCTCGGCGCCCGGCTTGAACAGCTTCCGGCTATCTGGCGGCGGCTCACCGACGCCGGGTTCGAGTCGGGACACGCGTACGGCAAGGCGCTGCGCACGGTCAAGTCCTGCGTCGGCGACACCTGGTGCCGCTACGGCGTCCAGGACTCGGTGGGCCTGGCGATCGAACTCGAACTGCGGTACCGGGGGCTGCGCTCACCGCACAAGCTGAAAGGCGGCGTCTCAGGCTGCGCGCGCGAATGCGCGGAGGCGCGATCCAAGGACTTCGGCATCATCGCCACCGAAGCGGGGTGGAACCTGTACGTTGGCGGCAACGGCGGCTTCAGGCCACGTCACGCCGAGCTTCTCGTCCAGGACCTGTCCCGCTCCAGGCTCATCCAGATCCTGGACCGGTTCCTCATGTTCTACGTCCGCACAGCCGATCGGCTGCAGCGCACCGCGGCGTGGATCGAGGCCATGGACGGCGGCCTTGACCATCTGCGCGACGTCATCGTCGCGGACACCCTCGGCATCTGCGGCGCGCTCGAAGAGGCGATGGCGCGGCACATCGACTGCTACCGCGACGAGTGGCGCGCGGTGCTCGAGGATCCCGCCCGGCTGGCGAAATTCGCCTCGTTCGTCAACGCGCCCGGCACTCCCGACCCGTCCATCGAGTTCACCGTCGAACGCGACCAGCGCGTCCCCGCCCCGCACCGTCCGCTGCTACCCCTGGAGCCCGCGTGACCATCTCCGATCTGCGCCAAGCCCCGGCCCGTGCCCTCGCCCTGGTTCCTGTCGCCGACCTAGCCACCGAGCAGGGCGCCGCTGTGCTGCTTGCCGACGGCACCTCCGCGGCGGTGTTCCTGCTGCACGACGGGTCCGTGCGCGCGGTAAGCAACCTCGACCCGCTCTACGGCGCTCCGGTGATCTGCCACGGCATCGTGGGCGACCGCAGCGGTTCGCCAACGGTCGCCAGTCCCCTCGGCAAGCAGGTGTTCTGCCTGCGCACAGGGCATTGCCTGGAAGACCCGAGGATGTCGCTTCTGGTCTTCGACGTCCACGTCCACGATGGCGTGATCAGCCTGTCAACGGGCGGAAACAACCGCGAAACCGCCTGCCGGTAATCATGGGTCATATGCCGTCAGCCGAGCTCGCACCGCTGGCGGGCTTCACCGTCGCGGTGACGGCCGCCAGGCGCGCGGACGAGATCTGCGGGCTGCTCGAACGGCGCGGCGCGGCGGTGATACACGCCCCGGCGCTGCGCATCGCCCCGCTCGCGGACGACACCGACCTGCACAAGGCCACCGTCGAGCTCATCGCGTCGCCGCCCGACACGGTGGTCGCGACGACCGGCATCGGCTTCCGCGGCTGGATCGAAGCCGCGGAAGGCTGGGGTGAGGGTGACCGGCTGCGTTCCGCGCTCGGCCATGCCGCGCTGCTCGCCCGCGGCCCGAAGGCGTGCGGCGCCATCCGGGCCGCCGGGCTGCGCGAACAATGGTCGCCTGCGTCGGAGTCGTCGGCCGAGGTGCTGCAGCGACTGCTGTCGGGAGGGTCGCTGCAGGGGCGCCGGATCGCGGTGCAGTTGCACGGGGAACCACTGCACGACTTCGCGGACGCGCTGCGTGACGCGGGCGCGACGGTGGTGCCGGTCGCGGTGTACCGCTGGATGCCCCCCGCTGACCCCGCGCCGCTGGACCGGCTGCTCGACGCGACAACCGCCGGGACCGTGGACGCGGTCACGTTCACGAGCGCGCTCGGCGCTATCGGCCTGCTGCGGCGGGCCGCCGAACAAGGCCGGGAGCCCGCGTTGGTTGCGGCGCTTCGCGGCCGCGTGCTCGCCGCGTGCGTCGGGCCGGTCACCGCGGCGCCGCTGCTCGCGCGCGAGATCGCGGCGAGCTGGCCGGGACGTTACCGCGTCGGCGCGCTGATCAGGCACGTCGCTGAGGCGCTCGACGCGCGCGTTCCCGTCCTCACGGTGGCTGGTCACCGCCTGGAGGTCCGCGGCACCGCGGTCGTCGTGGACGGGGGCCTGCGCCCGGTGCCGCCAGGGCCGATGGCCGTCATGCGCGCGCTGGCCCGGCGCCCGGGCTGGGTGGTGTCCCGCGCGGATCTGCTCGCGGAATTGCCTGGCGGTGGTGCCGACGAGCACGCCGTCGAGGCTGCGGTCGCCCGCCTGCGGTCCGGCCTCGGCGCGCCTGACATCGTGCAGACCGTCGTCAAGCGCGGCTACCGCCTGGCCCTGGCTGGCTAGGCGGCGCGAGTCCAGCGCTCGAAGCACGGGCAGGCTCCGTTCGCCCCCCGGCCGGAACCTGCCCGTGCCCCGCCAATCAGGAACACCACTGCCCAATCACGATAACTAGGCACATGTATAGATGTCTAGTCCTATAGACATCTGACCAGACCGCCGGTCGCTTCCTGCTTACGCTGACTGTTCATGCTGGCCGGCCAGTCGCGGGCAGGGCAGGCGAGAGCACCCAGAGGACCAGCGTCCGGTCGGCCCGCGGGTCAACCCGGAACGCGTGCTTGGCGCTGCCCGCGAAGGTGAACGCGTCGCCTCGCTCCAGCTCGACTTGCTCCCCCTCGATAGTGACCTGCAGTTGTCCCTCTAGGACGAAGACGAACTCGACGTCGACGGGCAGCGAGTACGCCTCATCTCCGCTTCCCCCGCCCGGGGCCATCTCGCTGAGTATCGCCTGCACCCGGTGCTCACCGGTCGGGGTCAGCAGAAACCCCCTCGTACTTCCCCAGAAATTGGCAGGCGGGCGAGCGTCAGCCCGGACGATCTCTCCTCTTGACGGCTGGAACAGCGAGCCGATTGAGACCTCAAGCACCTCGCAGAGCCGCATCAGCGACGCCACCGAGACGTTGGCGAGATCCCGTTCCAGCTTGGACAGATAGCCCTTGGTGAGCCCGGCCTGCTCCGCCACCTCGGCGATGCTCTTGCGCGCGGCCAGCCTCGCCGCCCGCAGTTGCGGCCCGATGTACGCGGCGCGGGGATCTGCACCAGACACGTAGTTCTCGCCACTGAGGCCTGTCACCTGGACCTCCTCCGCTACCGCTCGCGAAGCGCCTTGGGAAACTAGCAGGTCAGAATATGAAACATAAGTTGCCTGCTAGGAAACCTGTCGCCTATCATAACTCGGCAGGCTGGGCAGGATAGGGACGGGAGGCGGCATGTCGTTGATTTCCGCCGCGATTGACGGAGCGGCGAGGCGACTTACCCGTGCGCGTGTCCCACGGCAGGCGCAGCCGAGACATGCACATCCGTGAGCGAGGCGTCGTAGTACTCGACGACGCCATTGGCACGCGTGACCGTGAGCAAGGGAACACCGGGCTGGAGGCCTCGTTTCTCGCGCTCGGCGTCGTCGGGCAACCCAGCGCGGGCGCTATCCCCTGGCCTCAGCGTGACCGCCCTGACAACCGGCACCGAGGCCACAAAGGTGCCGTGGCCGTGGCGGCTTACCAGCAGCCCTTCCGCGCGCAGCATGTCCAGGGCCCGTCGCACCGTGCCGCGCGCAACCCCGTACCGCTCGGCGAGCGAAGTCTCGCCCTCGATCTTGTCGCCAGGGACAAGGCCTCCTCTGATGATCTCCTCACGCAGCCTGTTGGCCGCGTGCCAATGCTGAATGAGCTTGCCGGTGTCGCGCCCCTCTATCACGCCTCCCTCCAGATGTACATAGGTATAGACATCTGTACACCTTTCAGGCTAAAGTCGGCACGGTACTTCGCGACGCCACAAGCAATGCCAACCCGGGCCGGCAGGGCTCTGACACGGGAGACTGCATTGACCGGATTCAGTTGGAGTTCCGCTCGTGGGCCTCGCGACTGTCCGACTGGTGACCGCGACGCGTGGCTATGACCCCGGGCTGGGGCGCGCCGCGCGCCGGGTATCAGCTCGCTCTCGCCATCGCACTCGCGGACGATGTCGGCTTCGACGAGATCTGGGAGACCCTGGTCGCCGACGGCGGCGAAACGGACTTGCTGATGGCGCTTGGCGCACAGGCGCGCCTGATGGCCCGCACCGCGGCAACCGGCACGGGGACGCCTTTCGAAGTCCCAGGCGAGGCTTGGGAGCGCATCGCATGCGCCGACGTCAGGGACTTCGCCCAGGCCGCGTACACGGGCGGGAGCGCTCGCATCCCAGTCAACCCATGCCCGAACTGCCTTCGGATGGCCGCCGAGATGCTCGCTGAGCTGCAACTGGCCGCCATGGATGCCGCCGGACTGCCGCGAGAGTGGCTCGCCGAGTTGATCGCGCGGACGCGAGCGCGGACGCCGGACCGCCCGCACACCACTCCCCCCGACGCAGGCCGGCCGTCCCAGCCGCCGGCGCACAGTGACCACTGAGCCTCCTCGCACAGCGCCGGCGCATATTCCTCGCATACGCGCTGTTGGAGACGAAAGTATCGCTTCCGGTCAGCCGCGTCACTCACGTCAACCTTAGGCTGAACGTGCGCGCCAGGCTATTCCGCACTGGCTCAGGCGAAGCCGACGGACCGGACAGGGAGGTGCGCGTGGCTTACGAGCAGATTGACCGAACGCGGAAAATCTGGGACCGGTATGCGGCTCGCTACGACCGGGAGATGGACCGCGTGGAGCGAATGCTGTTTCCTGGCGGCCGGGAGTGGGCCTGCGGGCAGGCGGTCGGCGACGTGCTCGAAGTGGCCGTCGGGACCGGGCGCGACCTGCCCTACTACCCGGCCGGTACCCGGCTCACCGGGATCGACCTGAGCCCCGGCATGCTCGCCATCGCACGGGAGCGGGCCAAGTCGCTCGGCGTCGAGGCGGACCTGCGGGTCGGGGACGCGCAGGCCCTGGAGTTCGGCGACGCGAGCTTCGACACAGTCCTCTGCCTCATCTCGCTGTGCAACATCCCGGATCATCGCACGGCGATCGCGGAGATGTATTGGGTGCTGCGGCCTGGCGGACGGCTCATCTTGCTCGACCACGTGGCCAGCGACCGGTGGTGGGTGCTGCTCTTCCAGCGGCTGCTCGAGCAGGTCACGCTGCGGACGAACGGGGACTACCAGACCCGCAGGCCGCTGCCGCTCGTAACCGCGGCCGGATTCGTGGTCAGCCACAGCCAGCGAACGAAATTGGGCTGGATGGAGCGGGTTGTCGCGGTCAAGCCCGGGGTGTAGCACTGAAACATGCGCACCAGGGCGGCCGTCATCAGGGAACCAGGCAAACCGTGGGAGATCACCGAGCTAGAGCTTGACGAACCCCGGCAGGGCGAGGTCCGGATCGCGTTCAAGGCGTCGGGTCTGTGCCACTCCGATGAGCACCTGCGCACCGGCGACAGCACCGGACGGCTGCCACTTGTCGGCGGGCACGAGGGCGCTGGGGTGATCGAGGCCGTCGGGCCAGGTGTAACCCGGGTGGCCGTCGGGGACCACGTCGTCTGCGCGTTCATCCCCGCCTGCGGGGTGTGCCGGTACTGCTCCACCGGCCGACAGAACCTGTGCGACTGGGGCGCGCAGATGATGACGGGCATGCTGGCCGACGGCACCTTCAGGTTCCACGACGACGACGGCGCCGACCTCGGCGGATTCTGCATGCTCGGCACGTTCGCCGAGCGCGCGGTTGTCTCCCAGAATTCGTGCGTTCCGATCGACGCCGGCATCCCGTTCGAGGTGGCCGCGCTAGCCGGCTGTGGCGTGCCAACCGGCTGGGGCACCGCGGTCTACGCGGCCGGCGTGGCGGCGGGAGACACCGTGGTGATCTTCGGCGCGGGCGGCGTGGGCAGCAACGCGATCCAGGGCGCGGCCTACGCGGGAGCCGCGAACATCGTCGTGGTGGACCCGGTGGAGTTCAAGCGGTCGAAGGCAGTGGAGTTCGGCGCGACGCACGTCTTCGGCTCGGCCGACGAGGCGCAGCAGGCCGTCATCGAGATGACCCGCGGCCAGCTCGCCGACCACGCCATCATCACCGTCGGCGTGCTGAGCGAGGAGGTCGTCGACCAAGCCGCGGCGATCGTGGGCAAGGGCTGTCAGGTGACGGTGACCTCGGTTGGGCGCAGCTCGGAACGGCAGATTCACCTTGCCGCCAACGGCAGCGTGGTCGGCTGGCAGCGCCGGATACAGGGTCATGTCTTCGGGATGTGCAACCCGCTTTACGACATCCCCCGGCTGCTGCGCCTGTACCGGGCCGGGCAGCTCAAGCTCGACGAGCTCATCACGCAGCGCTACCGCCTCGACGAGATTAACCAGGGCTATCAGGACCTCGACGAAGGAAAGATCATCCGCGGCGTAATCCTGCACGCCAGCTAGTGTCACATCAGGCACTCCGTCCAGCCAAAGCGGAGGCCAAGGTCAGTCAGTGCCGCACTCGCTGAGAAACGCTCGGGCCGCCCGCTTGGAACGGAGCACGTGCAACGCCACGTGCCGCCCGTGCGCGGAGATGATCGCGCGTTCTCGCTCAGGCTCATCATTACGATGCCACCAGATAAGCCCGACCAACCGCCATTCATCGCGCAACCGCCGCATCACAGAGTCGTCGCTACCTTCGGGCATCTCGATGCCGGCTGGCCTTCGAACTCCGCGCACGAACGCCCGGCCGGCACAAACCCACCAGGGCGTGTCGAGGACGACGACTGTGTCCGCTCGCTCCAGGCGCAGATCGAGCGTTTCGTGATAGTTGCCGTCGGCGATCCAGGCGTCGCCCGCGAGCAGGGCCTGTTGCTTCGCCCGCCACTCGTCATCCGACGGCCTCACCCATCCTGGCTTCCAGTAGTGGCGGTCGAGATGGATCACCGGTAGACCGGTCCGCGCCGACAAGGCCGTCGCGAAGGTGCTCTTCCCGGAGCCGGCCATCCCGGTGACGATGACGCGACAGCCCACCGCCCCTGATGCATCGTCCATCAAGACCAGCCTCCCAGAGTGTGCTGGAGCGGGCAAATCTTGGCTGTCGCGGGCTTAGGTGCCTAGCGGCCCAGGGGCGCAGCCGGGGAGACCGCAGGAGGCGGGAGGCCGCGGTGACCGGCCGAGCGCCCGAAGCAGGCCGGCCGACCGCGGGTCGCCGGGATCGAGGTGACGGCCAAGTACCACGACCGCGACCCGGGACGCGCCGGCCAGTTTGAGCGCGGCGGCCGCCGACTGGGCGCTGCCGCCGGAGACCCACGTGTCGTCCACGAGCAGCACACAAGCCCCAGCGACTGGCACGCACGCGCGCAGCCAGCGCAGGCTTACGCCGCGTCCGCGCGCCGCGCCTGACGGACTGATGCTCAGCCGGGCCATCGGCAGGTCAACACAGGACTCGATGACGTCGAGCAGCGGGTGCGCGCCTGGACGGCCTTGCCCGCTCGGCACGACCGCCACCGCGTCGGGGCCACCGGGCATTCCGGCGGCCCGCCACACGCAGTTCCCGTGCTCGTCAAGGAAGGCGGCGAGCATCGACCGCAGCCGCTCCGCGGCCCCGTCTCCGTCCCCGCCCGACTTGTAGCGCCGCAGGTCGGCGGCCAGTTGCCCGCCCTTGACCGCGTACCCGATCGGCATGACGACGTCCGCGAGCAGCCCGTCGGCCTGGCTGCCCGCCACGTCGCACTGGTAGCAGCGGGCGAAGCCGGCCCGCACCGGCCCGCGGCAGACACGGCAGGCGAAGCCACCTGACAGGTCCATGCCCCGATGCTAAGAACCCCCACCGACAAAGCATCGTCGTATCAACATCCACCGGCTGGAGGACCCGGCCGTCACTCCATTCACATTTTCGATTATGTGGGATTGAAATGGTCGCTATGGCAACCATTTCGATCCCACATCCTCGCCGCGAGGCGACGCCCGACCTCGCAGAGAGTGCGTGTTGTGGCTGCGCGGGACTTCCAGGGCGCGTGGGGGCGCTACAAATCAGCTCCCGGATGGTTCTGGGTGAGGTGAATGTCCCATTGCCCTCAACTTGCGGGGGCAAGGGGACATTCACCTCAATAGGGCGGTCCCCGAGAGGGGCGGTGGAGTGCGGGGTGTGGCTGCGCGGATCTACGATGCGCTGGTGACCACGCTGGGCGCGACCATTCGCCGGCAGACGCTCCGGCGGCACTGGCCGTTCGGCGTCGTGCTCGTCGCGGGCCTCGCGCTTCGCGTCGCCGCCATGCTCGCCTACCGCCCGGCCCTTGTCTACATCGACACCGTGCGGTACCTCGGCGGCGACCAGCACGGACTTGATCCGCTCGGGTACAGCTACCTGCTGCTTCGGCCGGTGCTGCTGGCCGGCGGCGGGCTGGCCGGCGTCGCGGCGGTGCAGCACGCGCTCGGGGTGGCGATGGCGGTCAGCATGTACGCGCTCGCAATCCGCCTCGGCCTGTCGCGATGGCTCGCCGTCATCGCCTCGGCGCCCGTGCTGCTCGACGCGTACCAGGTGCAAGCCGAGCAGATGATCATGCCCGATGTGCTGTTCGAGTCGCTGATCGTGGCGGCGGTGGCGGTGCTGCTGCGGCGGCCAGACCCGGGCCTGGCCAGGCTGGCTGGCGGATCCGCGCTGCTCGGCGCCAGCGCCTCCGTCCGCCAGGTCGGCGAGGTACTCGTGCTGCCCTTGCTCGGCTTCACGCTCGCGGCGACCCGGGGCTGGCGGCAGCGGGCGGTGCGGGCGGCGGTGACCACCGCGGTGTTCGCGCTGCCAGTGGTGGGCTACATGGCCCTGTCGGCGGCTGTGCTCGGTAACGGCTTCCGGCTGTCCAACATGGACGACGCCTATCTGTACGGCAGGGTCGCGCACGCCGCGGACTGTGCCGCGCTCCACGTTCCCGCATACGAGCGGCCGTTGTGCCCGTCGCCAGCCACCGCGGCCACGCTTGGCGTCGACGGGCTGGCCACCAACCCGCGCTCGGAGGTCTTCAGCTACCGGCCGCCAGCCGGCCTCACCCGCGGCCAGGCCGCGCTCCGGTTCGACGAGGCCGTGCTCACCCAGCAACCGCTGCGCGTGGCCGGCGACGTGGCCAGCGACGCGATCAAGGTATTCGCGCTGACCAGGAACACCACGCACCCGGACCCCCCAGTTTCCCGCTGGCAGTTCCAACTAAGATACCCAGTATACTACGGAGTAGACTACTCGGTACGGGGTGGTGGGGTTGGCACGCGGGGCGGCGGGGTCGGCACGCCGGGCGGCGGGGTCGGCGAGCGGGGCGGCGGGGTCGGCACGCGGGGCGGCGGGGTCGGCACGCGGGGCGGCGGGGTCGGCACGCGGGGCGGCGGGGTCGGCACGCGGGGCGGCGGGGTCGGCACGCGGGGCGGTGGGACGGGCGCGCTGGGCGGTGGGACGGGCGCGCTGGGCGGGGTCAGCGGGTTCAGGCCGCAGGTCGTGGTCCCGCTGGCGGACGTGCTGCGGGCCTACCAGCTGCACGGCGGGTTCACGCCCGGTCCGTTGCTGCTCGTCCTGCTCCTCCTCGGAACGGGCGGCTGCTTGTCCCTGCGCCGGCACCGCCGCCTTGGGCTCGGCTGCGTTCTTGCCACCGGGCTCGCCGTGGCCGCCGTGCTCGGCGCCGACCTGTACGAGTTCTCCTGGCGCTACCAGCTTCCGGCGCTTGTCACGCTGCCGCTGGCAGGCGCCCTCGGCGCCGTTTGGTTTTTCGGGGTGGTTCGGAGGGGTCTTCTCCCCCTGAGCAGCAGAGCCATTCGGCTGGCGGTAACCCGCTGGTCGGAAGGCCAGGGCAGAATGATCCGGTGGACATTGACCAGGCTGAGCCCGCCGACCCGGAGATCCGCACGCTCGCGAGCAGCGTCGTCTACAGCGACAAATGGATCCGGCTGCGACGCGACGACATCGAGCGACGCGACGGTTCGCGCGGAACGTACGCCGTCGTAGAGCGCGGCGACTTCGCGCTGGTGGTGCCCGCGGAGGACGGCGGTTTCCATCTGGTCGAGGAGTACCGCTACCCGGTCGGGCGACGCAGCTGGTCGTTCCCGCAAGGCGGCTTCCCGCATGGCGAGTCGGGGACGCCAGAGGAACTCGCGCGGATGGAGCTCGCGCAAGAGACCGGGCTGCGCACCGGCCGGCTGACCTACCTGGGCTCGCTGACCTCCGCGCACGGCATGTCGTCGCAGTGCTGCGACTACTTCCTGGCCACAGACCTAGTGTCCGGGCCGCCCGATCCGGAGCCAGAGGAACTTGGCATCCGCAACGAATGGGTGCGCAGGGCCGAGTTCGAGGAAATGGTGCGGGATAACCGGATCACCGACGACTCGACCCTCGCCGCGTACGCGCTCTTGCTGCTCGCCGAGCGCCGCGGCGACATCGCGCTCTAGCGGCCCTGGCGGGCATCAGCCGCCGAGCAGGGGCGCGAACAGGTCGCCTTGTTCGCCGATCCGGCGCAGCACGTCGGCGGCGGTGAAGAACAGGTCGGCCGGGCTGCGGCAGGCGGCCACCTCATCCCAGGTGACCGGGGTCGACACCGTGGGATGGGCCCGCGCGCGCAGCGAGTACGGCGCGATCGTGGTCTTGGAGCCGTTGTTCTGGCTCCAGTCGATGAGCACCTTGCCCGCGCGGAGCGTCTTGGTCATCCGGGACACGACGAGCTCGGGACGCTCCTGCTCAAGGCGTTGCGCGAAGGACTTGGCCTCCTCGCTGGCCTGCTCCGCGGTGAGGCCGTCGATCGGTGCGTACAACTGCAGGCCCTTGCCGCCCGATGTCTTGGCGAGCGGCCGGAGCCCGGCGGACTCCAGCAGCGGCCGCAGCGCCTGCGCCACCTGGCAGCATTCGACGACGGACGCGGGCGGCCCCGGGTCGAGGTCGAATACCAGCAGGTCGGGGGTGCCTCGCGGGAAGCGCCACATCGGCACGTGCAGTTCCAGGCCCGCCAGGTTCGCCGCCCAGATCAGCGCGGGCAAGTCGTCAAGTACCAGGTAGGTGATCGTGGCGCCCGGCTCGCGGGCGCGTGAGCTATGCGACAGCACGTCCTCGGTCCGCACCCAGTCGGGCCGGTGCCCGGGCGCGTGCTTCTGGAAGAACGACTCGCCGTCCACGCCCTCCGGGTAGCGCTTGAGCGTCATCGGACGGCCCGCGACATGCGGGAGCAGCGCACCGGAAACCCGCTGATAGTAGTCGAGCACTTCGGCCTTGGTGAAGCCGTCCTCGGGGTAGAGCACCTTCGCGAGGTTGGTCAGCGTCAGTGACCGGCCGTCTACCTCTACCGCGATCTTGTCCTGCGGCATCACGTCTCCCTGACGACGTCAACGGGGTCCTTGTCGTCGCGAAGCCCCTGGTAAGCGGGGGCCCGCATGCGTCCCGCTCGCGTCCAGCGGTCGAAGGTCACCTCGATCACCAGCCGTGGCTCTACCCAGACCGCGGGCCTGGCATGCTCGGCGGGCACCGGTCCGTCGAACGGGCTGTCCTGGCGGCGCAGCGGCGCCAGCCTGGCGCCGAGCATGCGCAGCGTCGCGTCGGTAAACCCGGTGCCTACGTGCCCGCAGTACAGCAGCCCCTCCGGGTCGTGCACGCCGACGAGCAGCGAGCCGATCTGCCCGGTCCTGTTGCCCTTGCCCGGCTTCCAGCCGGCCACCACGACCTCCTGGCGGAGCAGGTTCTTGATCTTCAGCCAGTCGGCGGAGCGGGCGCCCGGCTCGTAGCGAGAGTCGAGCCGTTTGGCCACCACGCCCTCAAGACCATTGGCGGAGGACGCCGCGAGCACGGCGTCGAAGTCCTCGCCGGCGAAGGACGGCGGGCATTGCCAGTACGGACCGTACGGGACAAGCGGGGTGAGGATGTCGCGGCGCTCACCGTACGGCAGCCCGGTTAGCGGCCGGCCGTCCAGTTGCAGCACGTCGAAGGCCAGGTAGGTGACCGGTGTGGTGGTGGCCAGGCGCGCCGCCTGCGCCGCGGAAGAGACGTGCATCCGGGGCTGCAGCGTCTCGAAGTCCGGCCGCGAGTCCGGGCCGAACGCGACGATCTCACCGTCAAGCAGCACCTGCTTGTGCCCCACCGCGCGGGCCAGGCCCGCCAGCTCCGGGTAGGTGGCGGTGATGTCCTTTCCCGTTCGCGACACAAGCCTCAGCCTGCCTGTCTCGATGAACGCGAGCGCTCGCACGCCGTCCCACCTCATCTCGACGGCCCACTCGGCCGCGCCGGGCAGCGCCGTCTTCCCCGGGGCGGCGAGCATCGGCGTCAGGGCGGCGGGCAGCGCGAGCCGTTCGCGGTGGATCATCCAGTTCTTGCCGCCGGTCGCGAACAGCGTGTATCCCCCGGAGACCCGCTGTCCGCGCAGGTTCACTTTCACTTCGCGGTCGGTCCACTTGACCACGTCGTAGGTGCCGTGGTCCCAGATGGTCATCGACCCCGCGCCGTACTCTCCGCGCGGTATCTCACCGTGGAAGGTGGCGTACTCAAACGGGTGGTCCTCGGTGTGCACGGCCAGGTGATTCACCGCGGGGTCGTCGGGCACCCCCTTGGGCAGCGCCCACGACACGAGCACGCCGTCGCGTTCCAGCCGCAGATCCCAGTGCAGCCGCCGTGCGTGGTGCTCCTGCACCACGAAGATCAGGCCGTCAGGCGTTCCGTCCCCGGCGGGCGCGCCGGGGACGGGCTCGGGCGTGCGCGCGGGGTCACGCTTGCTCCGGTAATCCGCCAGCCGGTCCACGCCTTCGTGGGTACCCGCTGCACGGGCTGGGTTATCAGCGATAGGGCTACCAGCGGTAGACGGTGGTGTAGGAACTGTTCCTGATCGCCTCGGAGTCCTCTGGCGGCTGGTAGACCGACTGCACGGCCACTCGGCCTGGGCCGGTGAGCCGGACCCAGATCTTGTGGTAGCTCCACCGCGAGTGCCAGAACGCGAAGCCCATGTTGCGCGGGAACTCAAGGTGCATGTGGGCGCGGACGCTCACGTCCCGGTAGAGCAGCGCGCTCGGCTGGATGAGCAGCGACTCGCCCTGGCGCAGGTCGCGGATGAACGTGTTGCCCGGCGAGTGCAGCAGCACCAGGCCGTGCTGATCGGAGGCCGTGAAGATGTCGCCGTACTGGCCCATCGGGTAGTGGATGTCCTGGTGCTGGGAGTCCTCACCGGTGTCGTACCAGATGTTGGTCGCTTCCCAGTCGTACCGGATGTTCCCCGTCGCGCACAGGAACCTGTGCTCGCGGACCCACATCTGCTGGCCGCGCTGCAGCGGCAGCGCGATGATCTCGCCGGCGTGGTTGTCGGACAGCGCGATGTGCCCGGGGCCGCGGCCCTCCACCATGATCAGCGGCATGCCGGCCATCATCCGCTTCCAACCGCCGCGCAGCGACATGTTGCCGAGCTGCGCCTGCGGGTCGGTCCAGAGCAGGACGTGGTGGGAGAAGTAGACCATGTCCGGTGGGGCCAGCGTGAACTCGGCGACCGGCACCAGCGTCCCCGCGATCTGGCAATGCGACTGACCGAACTGGATCTTGGTCATGTCCCTGATCGGCGGCTGCTCGATCCAGCCCGAGTCGCTCACCACGTCCCTGATGTCGACCGGCGCCCCGCACAGCGGGCAGGTCGGCGCGGACGGGTCGCTTGGCTGCCTGCAGTACCGGCAGACGTACGTGTTCATCGGCGGCGCCCGCTAGTCCGACGCGTGATGGTGGACGTACATGGACTGGATGCCGACCCGGCCCGGGCCTGTCATCTCGGCCAGGTACATGCTGTGCCGCATCAGGCCCGTCCGCAGCGGCATCTGCACCGCCTGCATCTGCACCGTGGAGTCCTTGTACAGGAAGCCGCCGGGCTCGACCAGGATCTTCTCGCCCGGCCTGAGCATGCGCTCGAGCACGTTGCCGTTGCCGTGCAGCACTAGCAGCCCCGGGTACTGGCCGGTGACGAACCGGTCCATGAACATCCCGCTGCCGCCGTGCAGCACGTTGGCCAGTCCCTTAATGCGTATGAACGAGTACTGGATGCTGTGCGAGGCGAGCAGGAAGGCGTGCTCGCGGCAGTCGAGTTCCATGCCGGGATGCAGCGGCAGCACGACGAGCTCGCCGGGAGCGTCCTTGGAGAACGCCACCCGGCCTGGGCCGTTCGCCACGGTCACGATGTGCGGCATGCCGCCAAGGGTGCGCTTCATCCCGCCGGCGGTCTTCAGCGAGGAGAGGGGGACGGACTCGTCTTTCCACAGCAGCACGTGGTGTTCGAAGAAGATGCCGTCCTGGGGAGAGAGGTTGATCTCCGCGACGGGGACCAGTTCTCCCTCAACTTGGCACGTGCTGGCCGAAAACCGGAACTCGGTCATGTCGCGCAGCCGGGGCGCCTCGCGCCAGCCGGAGTCGCTTACCTTGTCCCGCACGTCCAGCGGCGCCCCGCATGTCATGCAACTGGTGGTTCCCGGTTGGTTCTGCGCCCGGCACCACCCGCACTGGATCGCTTCCACGCGAGGAACATAGCAGTTCAAGACGTGTCGTCGCTGGACATGCCGGACGTTGCTTTTCCCGGTACGCTTTTTGGCATGGCACTGTTTGAGCGGGAATTCATCGCTGTACCGGACAACAAGAAGGGCCAGATCGTCTTCAAGTGGCCCGACGTGACGATCCGGAAGATGTCGCGGGCGATCGTGAACGCGGACGAAGTGGCGATGTTCGTGAACACCGGCCAGATCGTCCAGACGATGGGGCCTGGCCGCCACCAGATCGACGCCAACGAGCTTCCCGGCCTCGGCGCGATCATCGACTTCGCGACCGGCGGCAACGCCTACCGGGCCGAGCTGTACTTCATCGGCACCCGCGAGTTCACCGATTTCAAGTTCGGCGGTCGCATCGACGACGTCCAGGACCCGCGCAGCGGGCTGATCGTGACGCTGCGGGTCTTCGGCGAGTACGCGATGCGGGTGATAGACCCGGCCAGGCTGATCACGAACCTCACCTCCACCGTCGACGTGACCGACAACGAGCGGATCGCCGGCTGGGTGAGCGAACAGCTGCTCAAGGTGCTGCGTACCAATGTGACGACTCAGATCATCGCCAACGGCTGGCCCATCCTCGGCCTCTCCGTGCACTCACCGGAGATCGAGCAGGCGGCCATCACCTCGGCCAACGGCCAGCTTGAGGCGTACGGCATCGGGCTGACCCGGATGGGCAACTTCGACATCAACCTGCTGCCGGAGGACGCGGCCCAGCTCAAGCAGCTCGCCAAGGACACCAGCTACTCCCAGCTGGCCGGCGGGTTCCAGCAGTACGCGGCCGGCGAGATGGCGCTCGGCGCCGGGCAGGGCATGGCCCAAGGTGGCGGCGGGACCGAAGGGGCGTTCCTCGCGGCGGGCTTCGGGCTGGGCGGCCAGCTGGCCGGGCTAGGGCAGCAACAGCAGCAGGCGCCTCGGCCGCCGCAGCAGCAGCAACAGGCCTATGCGCCCACGCCCACCCCCGCGCCCGCGCCCACAGCAGCTGGCGTGGCGTGCGGATCCTGCTCGACGCCCAACCCGGCCGGCGCGAAGTTCTGCATGGGGTGCGGGCAGGGGCTCGCCCCGGCGGTCATGCACTGCACGAACTGCGGGACGGAATTGCCAGGCAACGCGAGGTTCTGCGCGAACTGCGGCACCGCCGTCGGCGGCTGAGCAGACGGTAAACAGGCGCTAGGCAGCCAGTCGGCAAGGCCGGGTCAGACGCCCGCGATGGCGATCGCCCCGGCCTTGCCCGTCAGCGAGCCACGCCATGGCGCGTGGTTGTTCGCCACGCGCCCGTTGGACAGCAGGACCCAGTAGCCACCCGTCGCGGGCGCGATCGCCAGTGCCAGCGCGGATACCCCGCGGCCGAGGGTTCCCTTCGGGGAGCCGTAGACGGTCGCGTGGTATCCGTGCACGGCGCCCGCCGAGGTGAGCAGCAGGTAGCCGCCTTGGGGGCTCGGCGCGATCGCCGTCACCCGCTCCCCGTCGCCGAGCTTGCCCGCCAGCGACCCGTACCAGGGCGCACGGTAGCCCCAGACGCCGCCGGCGGAGTTCAGGATCCAGTAGCCGCCGGTGGCGGCGTCGACCGCGAGGCCGACCGCGCGCGCCTTGCCGAGCTGGCCGGCCGCTGAGCCGAACCAGGGCGCGCCGAACGCGTGTACACCGCCGTCGGAGGTCAGCACGAGGTATCCCCCGCGGCTCGCGGCGATGGAGACCGCGCGCACCCCCCGGCCGAGCTGGCCGGCCAGCGACCCGTACCAGGGCGCGCGGAAACTCGCCACGCTGCCGTCGGACTTCAGCACCCAGTAACCGCCAGTGTCCGGGTCGACGGCGATGCTCACCGCGCTGACCGCGCGCGGCAGGCCCGTCGCCTGGCCGTACCCGGGCGCGCCGAACCCTCGCACCGCGCCGCCTGAGGTCAGGATGTGGTAGCCGGTCCCGGTGTCGCCCGCCAGGTTGACGAACGTGTACCCGCGACCACGGAAGTAGTCGATGATCGACGGCAGCGCGAGCACCGTCGCCGGGTCGCCACCCGCCGCGTTGTGCATCAGGATCACCGGGTGCTGCTGCGGCCCGCCTTCGGACTCCGCGAGCCCGATGATCCGGTTGACCCAGTAGGCGGACGTCGACCCGGCGGCCTTCCAGTCCTCGGTGTCCACGGACCAGAGCCACACCTTCATCCCACGCTGGCGAGCGAGCGTGAGGAGTGTGGAGTTGTAGTTCCCGTACGGCGGCCTGAAGACGCACGGCGCCCAGCCGATCAGGCTCCGCTGTTCGGCCGCCGCCTGGTCCATCTCGGCGGCCTGCGCCGAGACGGAGAGCAGCGGCATGTCGGGGTGGTTCCAGGTGTGATTCCCGATGAGGTAGCCGTCGGCCGCCTCCATGCGGACCAGCGACGGAGCGGCCGCCGAGTTCTGCCCGAGGTTGAAGAAGGTCGCCGTGACGCCGCGGGCCCGCAGCACCGATAGCACCCCTGGTGTGGTCGCGCCCGGGCCGTCGTCGAAGGTAAGCGCGACAGTCTTGGCCGCGCCGAAGGAAGGAGCGTAGAAACTAGCTCCGTAAGGTGCCGCCAGGCAGCCGGCTGACCCGCCTGGTGAACTGGCCGCGGCTGCCGGGGCCCTGCCTCCCGGCAGCGGAGCGAGCGGGCCCGCGGGACCCTCGCCGGCGTTGGCGGGAATCGTCGCCGCCAGAACCCATGTGACTCCCAGTATCACCGCAACACGCACGAGTCTAAATATGCGCATTGTGACCCCCGTCCCCCGTATCGCATTTGTCCTATGTTAGGAAACCTAGAGGGATTTGAGAAGATACATGTCGACGCGCCTGTAGCACGGCGGAAACACGCGGGTTTTAGGCTCCCTGTGATGAGCGACTTGCATGGGACGGACGTCCCGCCGATCGATGTCAGATGGATCCATGGATCGCCCCCTGGCGGCCAGGCCGACCCGGCGATCCAGGTGCACCAGGTGGACGACGCGACGTTCATCCTGCGCCAGAGCAAAGACGTCAACTATGAGGCGCCGTTCCTGTACCTGATGTGCGGCGCCAGACGGGCACTGCTGCTCGACACGGGCGCGGTTCCAGCGGGCGACCTGAGGCGGACGATCGACGGACTGCTCGAGCGCAGGGAACAGGCAGCTGAGGAATACGGGCTGATCGTCGCGCACACGCACGCGCACGGTGACCACGTGGCCGGGGACGGCCAGTTCAGCGGCCGGCCGCGGACCACGATTGTGGGCCACGACGTGGCGGCGGTGCGGGAGTTCTTCGGCTTCACGGACTGGCCGGCGCAGACCGTGACCTTCGACTTGGGCGGCCGGGAATTGCTCGTGACCGGCTCGCCCGGGCATCACGAAGCGGCCATCACCGTGTACGACCCGGCGACCAGGTTCCTGCTCACCGGCGACACCGTTTACCCCGGCCGGCTGTACGTCGCCGACATGCCCGCGTTCGCCGCCAGCCTGGACCGGTTGACCGAGTTCGCGGACGCGCACCCGGTCAGCCACGTGCTGGGCTGCCATATCGAGATGACCCGCCGCCCCGACAGGGACTATCCCCTGGGCTGCCTGTACCAGCCGGACGAACCGCCGCTGCAGATGACGGTCGCGCGTCTGGCGGCGGTAAGGGACGCGGCGCGTGCGGTGGCGGGCCGGCCCGGCGCGCACGCCTTCGGCGACTTCGTCATCTACAACGGCCCGTGCCGACGCGCCATGGCGGTGGAGCAGGTCCGCGGCGCCCTGTCCCGCGGCCGCCTGAGGCTCCGTCGCAAACTGGGTCGCAAACTGGGCCGCAAACTGGGCCGCTGAGTCCCGCTCTCATATGCCTGGCTTATATCGACTGTTTTCACTTAATCGTGGTGTAAGAACGGCGCGAAAAGGGTTACTTTCATAGTGTGACCGGCATAACGATGTACGACACCGTAGATAACACTCAGTTTCCGGTCGGAGCACAGGCTTACGCCGCGTACGTCGACGGGGGAATCGGCAACCAGCCCAACTACAACTACATCGTCTCGGCGTTTCCGAACGCGTACCACCTGAGCATCGCGCTGTTCGCGAGCGATAACGCGGACGCGCTCGACGTCGAGCCGGGCGCGGCCTCCCCGTCGGACGTGCCCGGCTGGTACAGCCGGCAAAAGCAGAGTGGCAGCTTCCGGCCGTGCATTTATGCGAGCGTGTCCACGATGGCGAGCAGCATCCTGTCCGTGCTCAGCCAGGCGAAGATCCCGCGCTCCGAGGTGCGGCTGTGGAGCGCGCACTACGGGGTCGGCCAGCACATCTGCGGACCCGCGAGCTGCGGGTTGTGTTCCGTCGAGATGGACGGCACGCAATGGAGCAACAACGCCCTCGGCCTGAACCTTGATGAATCTCTCCTGCAAGGCAACTTCTTCGACACAAGCGCTGGCGCTGCTGTCACAACGGAGGCGGAATTGCAATCAGGACAGCTGGTTAACGGCAAGGGGGCGCTGACCGTGATAGCCGTGCCTCCTGGATCCGCGCACCATGTGGCGTTCGGCGCCGACAACAGCCTTCAGGGCCACCCGCCCGCCAGGCTCCGGGTGGGGATCCGCGACGTCACCTGGCACATCAACGAGAACGTGATCGTCGATAGCACGAAGGGGCTGACGATCCTCCCAATCCCCGACCCGTCAAAGACGGGAGTCATCTCGGTCGGCCGCCTCGACGAGGGTAAGGCCGAGGTCGGTTACGTGGTCTACTAACGGATCCGGCGACCCATCTCCTTGGCCGAGTAGCCGCCGAGTTCGGTCACGGCGGCCTGGAACCGGTCCGAGGCAAGCAGCGACCACAGCGGGTCGAGCAGCGGGCTCTCCAGCGCGCCCGGCGCCACCACCAGGTCGTACGGCTCCCAGGTGACGGGCACGAAGTCGAGACCGAACGCGCGGGCCGCCGCGGTGATGCCCAAGCCCGCGTCGCCCCGGCCCGCCGCGATCGCGGCGGCCACAGCCAGGTGCGTCGGCTCCTCCCTGGCGTAGCCGGAGACCTCGTCCGGCGATACGCCGAACTGTCCGAGGATGTGGTCGAGCAGCACCCTGGTGCCAGCGCCGCGCTGCCTGTTGACGTACCTGATGCCCGGCCGGCCCAGGTCGGCGATCCCTGACAGGCCCAGCGGGTTGCCCGGGGCGACCATCAGCCCCTGCTCCCGGTGCACCAGTCGCACCACGGACACCCCGGCCGCGGCAGCGCCGAACACCCGGTCCACGAACGGCAGCGTGTACGCGCCCGACGCGGGATCGAGCAGGTGCGACCCCGCGATGTGGCAGAGCCCGTCGCGCAGCGCGACCAGCCCGCCGAGCGAGCCAACGTTAGACGACACCAGGGTGACCAGCGGGTCGTCAGCCCGCAGCGCGGACGCCGCCAGGTCGAGCACCAGGTCATGCGAGCCGATCGCCACGATCGTCCGGGAGATCTCCTCCAGGCTGCGCAGCAGTTCCACGGAGACCACCGAACCCGCGTGGTGCCCTTCTACCCCAGCGGGCACGACGAGGAGGCCGTCCGCGCGGACAAGGGAGGTGAGCACACCCGCCCCGCGCGGCAGCGGCGTGGCCACCAGAGCGCCGCCCACCGAGCCGAGGCGCACCCGCACCCAGTCGTCCATGCCGAGCGGCGACGCCAGCTTGCGGGCGAGCTTCGCCTGGGCACGCGGCCGGCGCCGCGGCGGCGCGCCGGACAGCTCGGCGAGCAGCGGCGCCGCGAAGATGTCGAAGGTCAGCGCGGCGGACACCGGATAGCCTGGCGCGCCGAGCACCGGCGTGCGCCCGACGACGCCGAGCACCACGGGATGCCCGGGCCTGACCGCGACCCCGTGCACCGCGAGCACGCCCACGGACGACACCACCCGCGCGGTGTAGTCATCCCGCCCGGCGCTCGATCCCGCGATCACGATCAGCATGTCGCACTCGCCCGCCGCCGCCTCGACCACGGCGGCGATCCGCGCCGGGTCATCTGGTTCGATCGGCAGGCAGCGCGCCTCGCAGCCGGCTTCCCGCGCCTGCTCCGCGAGCATCAGCGAGTTCGTGTCCAGGATCTGGCCAGGTCCCGGCTCGGTTCCTATCGGCCGCACCTCGTCCCCGGTGGGCAAGATAAGAACAACAGCCTTCCGCCGAACGGACACATCCGTCTGCCCTGCCGCAGCCGCTGCGGCCAGGTCCGCGGCGCGCAGCCGGTGTCCTTCCGGCAGCAGAAGCTCACCCGCGCTCACGTCCTCGCCGATGGACCTGACGTGCTGGTACGGGGGCACGGCGGCGCGCAGCTCGGCGTGGCCTGCCTGGTCGTAGTGCACATGCTCGCGCATCACGACCGCGTCCTTGTCGTCGGGCATCGGGTCGCCGGTGTCGACCACGTCGTAGGCGCCGGGCGCAAGGTGCACCGGGGTCGTCTCGCTCGCGCCGAGCGTGTCGGCGGCGCGAACGGCGATGCCGTCCATGCCCGCCGCGTCGAACGGCGGCGAGGAGCGGATCGCCCACACCGGAGCGGCGGTGACCATCCCGGCGGCCTGCGCGACCGGCACCGTGACGGCAGGCAGGCGTTCCGGGCAGCCCGCGGCCTCCCGGACGGCGCGCCAGGCGTCCAGCGCCTGCGCCGCGGGCACGTCGCGGATGAATGGGCTGTCAGGCATACAGCGTCACGTCTACCTCAGTACCCGCGGCGAGCCCCGTGGCCTCCTCGGGAATGACAACATAACCGTCGGCGGCGGTCAGCACGGAAAGCAGCGCCGACAGGCCGAACACCGGGGTAGCCACCCCCTCGCTCACCCGCACCTGGACGACGTCGAGCCGCCCGGTGGCCGATGCCAGGTCGCGGGACAGCCTGGCCCGCGTCGACGGTTCCGGCGGCGGCTGGGTGCAGCCGCCGATCAGCCGCAGCACCGGCAGCCCGATGAGCCGGAACACCACGAGCGCCGAGCGCGGGTTGCCCGGCAGCCCGATGACAGGAACCCCGGCACACTCGGCGAGCAACGTCGGCTTGCCTGGCTTGATGGCGAGGCCGTGGCACCAGATCCCTGGCGGGCCGAGCAGCGCCACCGCGCCCGCGGTCTCGTCGCGAACGCCGACAGAGGACCCGGCCGAGATCACGATGACGTCGCTTACCGGCAGCGCCTCGCGAAGCGCCTTCTCCAGGGCTCCCGGGTCGTCGCTGATTATGCCGCCGAAGACCGCGCTGCCGCCGCCGTCGGCGACGAGGCCGGCGAGCGCGGCGGCCGTGGCGTCCCGCACCTGGCCGGGCTTCAGCGTCTCCGTCTCGGGTGGCACCACCTCGTCGCCGGTGGAGAAGATCGTCACGACCGGCCGAGCGTGCACGCGCACGCTCGTCACGCCTGCCGCGGCGAGCATGCCAAGATCCTGGGGGCGGAGCGGGCGACCGCTGCCGATGATTTCCTGGCCCACCCTGGCGTCCTCGTCGGCGCGGACCACGCCCTCGCCCGGGGCGACCGGGCGGACGACCTCGATCGTGCCCGGCATCGCCTCGGCGGTGTACTCGATCATCACCACCGCGTCCGCGCCAGGCGGCAGCGCGCCCCCGGTCGGCATGACGACCGCGGCGCCCGGGCCGACGCTCACGCCGGGCTCGGCGCCCATCGCGACGGCGCCGGTCACGGTGAGGTAGCCGGGCAGGCCTTCCGAGACGCCGTAGGTGTCCGCGGCGCGCACCGCGTACCCGTCGACCGTGGAGCGCGCGAACCCGGGCAGCGGGTGCGGGGCGGTGACCGGCTCGGCCTGGACCCTGCGCAGCGCCGCCGCCAGCGCCACCGTCTCTGGCGGCGTGCGGCGGCGCGGACGGAACCCGGCCAGCGCCTCCGCCACCGTGCGGGTGGTGAAGAACTCCCGGCCGGCCTGTTCAGCCTCCGTCGCGTCCCCCGCTCAGCCGCAGCACGCTCGACACCGGGCCGAGCGCGACCTGCCCGAGCCCGCAGATCGAGGTCCTGCGCAGCACGTCGACAAGCTCGCGGACGTCGGTGTTCACGTCGGCGGGGCCGCCGCCGCTCGCGAGCAGGTCCGCAAGCATCGTGTGCGCCTTCGCGGACCCCACCCGGCACGGCACGCACTTGCCGCAGGACTCGTCGCGGAAGAACCTGAGCACGTTGACGGCCGCGGCGAGCAGGTCGGTCCCCTCCGCCATCACCACCATCGCGCCCGATCCGAGCATTGACCCGGCCGCCTGCAGCGTGCCGAAGTCAAGCTCGATGTCCAGCTGGTCAGCCCCGATGAAGTTGGAGGAGGCCCCGCCCGGCTGGATGGCGCCGAGCGGCCGGCCGCCGGCCACGCCGCCCGCCAGGTCGAGCAGTTCGCGGACGGTGGTGCCCATCGGCACGCAGTACACGCCGGGACGGGCCACGTGCCCGGACACGGCGAAGAACTTCAGGCCGGTGTGCTCGCCCCTGCCCTGGTCGTTCCACCAGGCCGCGCCACGGGTGGCGATGATCGGGATGTGGGCGAACGTCTCCACCGAGTTCATCAGCGTGGGCTGGCCGTGCAGGCCGTACGTGCCGGGGAACGGCGGCTTGTTCCGCGGTTCGCCGCGGTGCCCTTCCATGCACTCGATCAGCGCGGATTCCTCGCCGAGTATGTAGCCGCCCGGCGAGGTGAACACCTCGACGCGCAGGCGCCTGCCCGAGCCGCCAGCGTCCGGGCCAACCAGCCCGGTCTCGCGCAGCCAGTCGATCTCGCGGCGGATCACCGCCTCCTCGGGGCCGTACTCGTGCCTGATGAACACCCAGCCCTCTTCGGCGCCGACCGCGAGCATGCCGAGCAGCAGCCCTTCGAGCACCAGGTACGGCTGGGTGGCGAGGATCTCCCTGTCCTTGAACGTGCCGGGTTCGGACTCGTCGGCGTTGCAGATCACGTACTTCGGCGTGGCCTCCTGGGCCGCGACCAGATCCCACTTGCGCCCGGCCGGGAACCCGGCGCCGCCCATGCCGCGCAGCCCAGCGTCCTTGAGCGCCGTGATGATCTCCGCCGTGTCGAGCCCGCCGGCGAGCACGGCGCGAAGCACGCCATAGCGTTCCTCCGGCGCCGGAAACGGGTCATTCGGCCAGGTCACGCCAGACGCCGCAGGCGCCGACGCCGCGTGGTGGCCGTTCGAGTGGCCGTTGTGCCCATGTCCGGCGACCGTCTCACGCGCGGCCGTCACCGCGGCATCCGCGTCGTCCATCGGGACCGGTGCCTCGTTGACGGTGCAGGCGGGCGCGATGTCGCACCGGCCGAGGCACGAGCCCTCGACGAACTCCACCTCCGTGTCCTGACCGTAGCGCTCCCGCAGCCGCGCGATCCGCTCGTCGGCGCCGCGCAGCCAGCAGGACAGGTCCTGGCAGACGCGCAGCTGGGCCTTCTTCGGCGGCTCGGTGCGGAAGTGCGGGTAGAACGAGACCAGCCCCTCGATCTCGTACAGCGGCCTGTGCACGTCGCGGGACAGCGCCACGAGTTCTTCGCGCGGCAGCCAGCCGACGCGCGCCTGGATCGCGTTGAGCGCCGGGATCAGGCTCGGACCTGGGAACTTCCCCGCACGCCCCTCCACTCCTGGGACGCGGACCGGGACCTTAGCCATCGGCGGACTCGATCTTGACCGCGCAGAACTTGAACTCCGGGATCTTGCCGAACGGGTCGATCTCGTCGATCGTCAGCAGGTTCGCCGCCGCCTCTCTGAAGTGGAACGGGATGAAGCAGTTGCCGCGCGCCTCGCGGTGCGAGACCTTCACCGCAAGCTCGATCGTGCCGCGCCGCGAGCTGACCCTGGCCATGTCGCCGTCGGCGAGGCCAAGCTGCGCGGCGTCGTCCGGGTGGACGAACACCAGCGGCCTCGGCGCGATCGAGTCAAGAGCGTATGACCTTCTGGTCATCGAACCCGTGTGCCAGTGCTCGAGCATCCGGCCGGTGTTCAGCACGTACGGGTATTGCTCGTCGGGCAGTTCCTTCGCGGGCAGCCATTCGGCCGGGACCAGGTGGGCGAGCCCGTCGTTGGTGTTGAACTTCTCGGTGAACATCACGACCGTGCCGTCGCTGTGCTCCGGGTCCGGGTTCGGGTACAGCTTGCCGGTCGGGCCGAGGTTGTCGTAGGTGAGGTTCTTGTAGCTCGGGATGACTGAGACCATCTCGTCGAAGATCTCGCGCGCCGACTCGTACCGCCAGCTGAGCCCGATCCGGTTGGCGATGTCCTGCACGACCTCCCAGTCGACGCGGGCCTGGCCGGGCGTGTCGAGCACCTTGTGGCCAAGCTGAACCCGACGGTCGGTGTTCGTGTACGTGCCGTCCTTTTCCAGGTAGGACGACGCGGGCAGGATGACGTCCGCGAACTCGGCGGTCTCGGTGAGGAAGATGTCCTGCACGACGAGGAACTCAAGCGCGGACAGCGCCTTGCGCACCTTGTTGATGTTCGGGTCGGACAGGAACGGGTTCTCCCCGAGCATGTACATGCCGCGGACGCCGCCCTTGAGCACCGAGCCGATGATCTCGGTGACCGTCAGGCCGCGCTTCGGGTCCAGGTCGGCGGCGCCCCACGCCTGTTCGAACTTCGCTTTGACGTTCGGGTCGTCTGCCTTCTGGTAGTCCGGGTAGAACATCGGGATCAGGCCCATGTCGGAGGCGCCCTGCACGTTGTTCTGCCCGCGCAGCGGGTGCAGGCCGGCGCCCGGCTTGCCGACGTTCCCGGTGAT
>Ga0126381_100000129_pt1 | contig 83413 bp, 70 predicted proteins | sample PanSoiMetPlot_28_FD_96465 | JGI IMG/M metagenome (GOLD analysis project Ga0126381, IMG submission 96465) | Tropical forest soil microbial communities from Panama - MetaG Plot_28 | ecosystem: Environmental > Terrestrial > Soil > Tropical forest > Bulk soil | place: Panama | collected 2016-02-17 | reverse complement strand
GCATGGCAGCCGACGTCGCCGCCCAGCGGGTTCGAGAGACCGGAATTCCCTACGCCTTTGCTCCCATGTCGTCACGCGAGCGTCGCATCCTGCACTTGGCTATGCGCGATCTCGATGACCTTCGCACCGAAAGCGCCGGCGAAGCCGCCCAGCGGCATGTCGTGGTTTATCCCAAAGATTACAAAGGCAAACCGCAGGTGATGCCTGTCTCGCGAAGAAGATAGCTCGTAGAAGCCGCTTTCGCCTCTCGCCATTCGCTTTTCGCCAGAGCACGGCTGCCCAACGCATGTGTCATGTGAGCGGAGGCCAGCTTTTGCGCCGGAGCCAAAGTAGCCCTGGGGTCGACCCGATTGTTCACATACGATCTGGCGAAGAGCGAACAGCGAATGGCGAAAAGCGATCGGTTTCGAGAGCCACAATCGTGAATAATTGATCCATGCACCTCGACGACACGATCGTCGCCATCGCTACGCCGCCGGGTCGCGGTGGTGTCGGTGTGGTGCGTGTATCCGGTCCGGAAGCTCGCGCGATAGCTCGTCCCATGCTGCGGCTTGCGCAAGGGCACGAGCTGGAAGCTGCGCGCGCGCACTTTGGCGAGCTGATCGATCCTGCCACCGGCGAACGCATCGACGAGGTAGTCGCTACGTTCTTCGCCAAGCCGCACTCGTACACCACAGATGACGTGGTCGAGATCTCCTGCCACGGCTCTCCCGTTGTCCTTCGCCATGTTGTCGAGATGGCAATCTCAGCCGGGGCCCGCCTTGCCGAGCCAGGCGAGTTCACGATGCGCGCCTTCCTGAATGGACGCATTGACCTGACGCAGGCCGAGGCCGTGCGCGATCTCATCGACTCGCAGACGCTTTATCAGGCGCAGGTCGCCGCGCGACAGCTGGACGGCTCGTTATCGAAGCGGCTGCAGCCGATCAAGCAGAAACTGCTTGAGCTGATTGCCACCATGGAAGCCGGCGTTGATTTCGCCGAGGACGACGTAGCCGTTATCCCCGACGAGCAGATCCTTGTGCGCATCGCCGCCGTGCGCGCGCCACTGGAAGAGTTGCTCGCCAGCTTTGCCTACGGCAAGGTTGTGCACGAAGGCCTGACGCTTGCGATCGTCGGCCGTCCCAACGTCGGCAAGTCGAGCCTCTTCAACCGCCTTGTCGAACGCGAGCGCGCAATCGTAACCGCTACCCCGGGCACGACGCGTGACCTTGTGACCGAGACCGTCGCGATCGGTGGCATTCCTGTGCGCCTGGTGGACACCGCAGGACTTCGTGCTGCCGCTGACGAAGCCGAGAGCATCGGCGTAAGGAAGTCACTGGAGGCTTTGGCCGACGCGGATCTTGTGCTGGTGCTGCGAGATGCCTCCCGTGGCGAACAGCGCAGCCTGACGGAAGACGAACTTCGCCATGACGAGCGGCTCCTGGAATTGGTATCGGGCCGTCAGGCCATCGTGGTCTGGAACAAAGTTGATTTAGCAACCGACGGTAACTTCGGCGAAAACGAGGATCATCCCACAGTGGCTGTGTCGGCCTTAACCGGCAAAGGCGTCGAGGGGTTACGGTCGACGATTTTGCAGATTGTAGGCGGCGATGGAGTGCAACAGGAGCATGGGCTGCTCACCAACATTCGCCAGAAGCAGCTGGTTTCGGACGCGCTTAAAGCACTCGACAAAGCTGCCGGCGCCCTGCCACAGAGAATTCCGCACGAGATGATTCTGCTCGATCTTTACAGCGCGCTTCGGCCGCTGGACGAGATCACAGGCGCGACTACCAGCGACGACATTTTGAACCTGATTTTCAGTTCCTTTTGCATCGGAAAATAGCAGGTCGTTGGGCTTCGAGACGGGCCAAATTAAGCCATCAAAGACTGCATAGTCGGCGGTTTTAGATCACAGGATCCACGTCCGAACTACCCAACTAGCGCTAGCAACGTGGTCTCCGATGCACGACATGCCCAAGTCTCGGCTCAGGTGAGGAAGGTAACGCACTTTAGCGACAAGATACAGGTTACTGGTTACCCGATAAAAAATCGCTATCCCTTTGATTCGACCTGCATTACAATGAAAAACCAGCATTTGCCACTTCTAGGGCTTGACTTAGGGTTTAAGCTAAAGTAACGCAATTTGGAGTTGCTGGAATGAAACCGCTACTTCGTTCCCTGGCCTGCTCCACCAAAGCTGTCTTTCTGGCCGGTTCTCCACAGCTTGCCGAGCGCAGCGATGGCACCGACGTGTCTCTGGGCGGGGTCGTCAGTCAAGCGGGATTCCCCACTTTTAAGTCATCGCGTAACAACTCCATCGTGGCGTGTGTTTTCTGGCTAACACCTAAAACGATAAATAGTACAGGATTGTGTAATGACAAGTCTGAGCTTAGTATAGTTTGGCTTTGTTTTCCGTCGTCCACCCGTGTAAACGACAACAAAGCCGGGCAATCATCGACAACTGAGCACCTTTCTCGCGTAACAAAATGTTGGTCCCGGGCCATGGATGCCCAACACCGAACCCGGTTTAGGAGCCTGACATGAGTTCAATGTGGCATTACACCCGTGCGTCTCTCGACGACTCTTTGATTCTCCTGGATCAAAGCCTGGGGAAGCTAAAAGCGGCGAAGTCGATCGATATCGCAGAAGTCATCAAGCAATTTGAGGTTGCCGCAGAGTCTGCGCGAAACCTCCGTTCGCTGGTCTCCTCGGAAATGCCGGATGCCTCATGGCAGAACCGGGATGAGCTCGACGTCCTGATCGATAAGATACAAAGAAACATAGAGGCCAGAGCGATCGAACAGATGCGGAACCGTCTACTCGGCCTCGCCTCGGAACTGGAAAGAGGCAGCGTCGTACACCGCCGCGCTGTCAGAGCGACGCAGGTGACTCAGCTGCGAGATCAGGCGGTAGCGGAGTTGCGTTCGCAGGCTGCCGTGAAGGGGACGCCGCAAAATATGCCGGGGCCAGACGCCCAGCAATGGATTGCCTGGGCGTGTGCCTTGAAAGAGCCGGAAGACACGGAATCCCTTCAGACTCTCCGGAATTCATTTCCTCAACTCGATGATTTTGTTGCGAATTTAGAGCCCGACATGTGGGTGCCAAGAACGGAACCTCCGGACTAGGAGCTTTAAATGAGTTCAACGTGGCTTCGTGATCGTGCGTCTCTGGACGATTCTATAGCCCTGCTCAATGAAAGCGTGGGAAAGCTCCACGCGGCCCAACCAATCGACATCCCGGAAATCGCCAGACAACTCGGCGCGGCGGCGGATTCCATCCGCAACCTGCAGGCGTTTGTCTCCTCGGAGGCGCCCGAGGCCTCATGGCAGAACCGTGATGAGCTCGACGCTCTGCTCGACAAGGTTCAGCAGACGCTGGATGCCAGGGCCATCGAGCAACTGCGCTCTCGTCTTCTCGATCTGGCAGCTGAGCTGGAACGTGGCACTATCCTCCACCGCCGGGAACTTCGCGTCGAGCAGGTCAATCAGCTCCGCGAGCAGGCGATTGACGAGCTGCTGGACCATGCCGGTGCGGAAGGCGCTCCGCCGCCGCTGCCGGGTCCCGATGCGCCCGGCTGGGTGGAATGGGCCAGTGAGCTGAAGGAGCCGGAAGATACCGAATCTTTGCAAATGCTGCGCAATGGATTCGCGCGCCTCGACGATTTCGTAGCCAATCTGGAGCCCGGAATGTGGGTGGTCGGACCCGATGCCGCGGCCCAGCAGGCTAAGGCGCAGGCCCAGGCAGCGGAGGATGAGGAACGTCAAAAGACTCTGCGTGCGCGCCTGCTGTCGCTCGCCGATGAGCTGGAACGCGGCAGCATTGTCCATCACCGCGCATTTCGCGTGAATCAGCTGATGCAGCTTCGCGACGAAGCAGTAGCCGAATTGCGATCCCAGGCGGACGCGTCGGCGACGCCGCAGACCCTGCCAGGCCCGGGTGCCGAGCAGTGGGTCGCATGGGCGTGCCTGCTGAAAGAGCCTGAGGATGCGGAGTCTCTACAGCTTCTGCGCAATGGATTTGCGCACCTGGACGACTTTGTTACCAATCTCGAGCCAAACATGTGGCTGCCTGCGGGCGCACAAAGGCAGGAAGGCGCGCAGGAAATAGAGTCAGCCCCGCCAGCTGCCGAAACCTCCCGGCCTCAGGTCCACGAGGCTATTCCGGTTGTGGCGGCTGCAGCGGGCGCGGCGGCCGTGGCCATGGCAAAGGCCGTTGAGAGCGAGCCGCAAGCTTCACCCGTCAAGGATGAAGCTGAGGCCAAGCCGGCGGTTGCGGCACGAAGTTCTGCGAAAAAAGCCGCGAAAAAAGCAGAACCATCGGTTGAGCAGGCGCCGATTGAGACTGTGGTGGCTGCGTCCGAAAGCACGACGAACCCGGTCAAGGAATTCCTCTTCAAGAGCGCCCCTGACGAGCCGCTGGGAGGCAAGTGGCGGATGCTGGTTGCCGCTGCTGCCGTCGTGGTGGTCTTGCTGGGAGGCATTGGGCTGTGGAAATGGCACAGGACCCATTCCGGCATTAACACCGTGCAGGCAACGGAAAAGAAGCCGTCTGAGGTCACACCCGCGGTTGGAGACAGTACTGCCAGCCAGACCGTAATCGATACCGCTAACGCGGCGCACGCTCCGGGTGCGGGCGCGCAACCGAATGCTCAAGCCAAGAATCAGGCTCCAGGAGCCAAGCCGGGGTCGACGCCCAACCCTGCGGCCGCGCAACCCGGCAAGCCAGCCAATACCACGCCCCCTCAGCAGCAAGTCACGGTAGCTCGGCTTGACAATGGGCCCTTGCGGACTCCGACCGCTATGCCGAAAGCCACTCCTGCCGAGGATGCTGCCGCCCCATCCGGAATACCAGGCGCCCTTCCCAGTGGCACTGGAACGGGACCGAACCTGGCCGGTCTCAATGTTCCCGTGGCGGAGCCTAAGCTGGCTGCCGGTAAGGTCAAGGTTTCTTCTGGCGTCGCTCAGGGCCTCCTCGTCCACCAAGTCACGCCGCAGTACCCCTTGCAGGCTCGGGAATCGGGCATTCACGGGACGGTGGTGGTCGAAGCTGTCATCGGCAAGGATGGCAGCGTGCGGAGCGTGAAGGCGGTAAAGGGCAACCCGCTGCTGGTGAAGCCGGCTTTGGACGCCGTCAAGCAGTGGCGCTACAAACCTTACTACCTGAATGGGGAGCCGATCGACGCGGAAACCCAGATCAGCGTGAACTTCAACCTGCCGTCGCAGTGATTCCGATTGCAATCGCCGAGGGCGTTTGACGCCCTCGGCTAACGCCCGTTCCAACTCCTCTCCGAGTACCAAATCGGGCTGGCCAAGTCCTCTCGCGTTGACCGCTCCAAACATCTGCATTTAGGATGAATCGGGACTCATACCCGAGCCGCCGGCTTCATTCTTGGCATCTTTTGTAAGAAGGCCGTCGGGGTTTACAGGCTTCCTGCCTGCCAATTAGACTTACCAGTTTCCACCCCGGCAGCCCACGGCGTGTGGGAGTGGCGGGTGACCGCACGATTGCGCCGTGGCGCGGACAGGAGAAAGATTCGATGGCTTCTGTAGAAGAACGGGTGAAGCAGATCATCGTGGAGCAGTTGGGTGTGGACGAAGCGGAAGTGACGCCCAGTGCTTCGTTTGTGGACGACCTCGGCGCCGATTCGCTGGACACGGTCGAGCTGGTCATGGCTTTCGAAGAGGCCTTCGAAATCGAAATCCCTGACGAGGACGCGGAAAAGATCCGCACCGTGCAGGACGCGATCACGTATATCGATCAGCACGCCAAGGCTAAGAAGTAGCACCCGTCCAGTCCGGCGACCCAGTCCGTGTTGTGCCGTGCGATTGGGACCCCGCTCAACCGGGACACGAACTGTCACGCCCACCGCTGGTGGGTTGAAAGGAGATCGCTGCTCTCATGGCATCGGTGGATGAACGCGTAAAGCAAATAATTGTCGAGCAACTTGGCGTGGATGAGGGCGAAGTCACGCCTAACGCTTCCTTTGTGGACGATCTCGGCGCCGACTCCCTGGATACGGTGGAACTGGTTATGGCCTTCGAAGAGGCGTTCGAAATCGAAATTCCTGACGAGGATGCGGAAAAGATCCGCACCGTCAAGGATGCCATCGACTACATCAACTCGCACGCGAAAGGATCGAAGTAATTTGGACCGTCGCGTCGTGGTTACAGGTATCGGGCTGATTTGCGCTGTCGGCAACAGTGTCGAGGAAGTCTGGCAGGCATTGCTGGCGGGCAAAAGCGGTGTGGAGCGGATCACCAGTTTTGATGTTTCCGCTTTCGCCTGCCAGATCGCGGCGGAAGTCAAGAACTTCGACGCTCTTCAGTTCATCGACAAAAAAGAAGCGCGCAAGATGGCGCGCTTTATTCATCTCTCCATTGCCGCGAGCGACGAAGCCCTGCGCATGGCCAATTACAAAGTCGAAAACGAGGAAATGGCCGAGCGCACGGGCGTCAATATCGGTTCGGGTATCGGCGGATTCGACATCATCGAACGCGAGCACTCGAACCTGCTTAACGGCGGCCCGCGAAAGATATCGCCCTTCTTCATTCCTTCGGCCATCGTCAATCTCGCGGCGGGACAGGTCAGCATCCGTCACGACGCAAAGGGGCCGAATGAAGCCACCTGCACGGCATGCACGACCAGCGCGCACTCGATCGGTGACGCTGCGCGCGTCATCAAGTATGGCGATGCCGAGGTGATGATTGCCGGCGGCAGTGAAGCGGCGATTACCCCGATGGGCGTTGGCGGCTTCGCGGCCATGCGTGCGCTGTCTACGCGCAACGACGATCCTCACCGCGCCAGCCGTCCCTGGGACAAGGACCGCGACGGCTTCGTCATCGGCGAAGGGGCGGGAATCCTGATTTTGGAGGAACTGGAGTTCGCCAAGAAGCGCGGTGTGAAAATCATTGCGGAGGTGGTGGGCTATGGCATGAGCGCCGACGCCAATCACATCACGCAGCCCGCGCCACAGGGAGAAGGTGGTTACCGCGTGATGCGCAATGCCCTGCGCGACGCGAAGATCACGCCCGAGCATGTGGGCTACGTAAACGCGCACGGCACTTCCACACCGCTGGGGGACGAACTGGAAGCCTCGGCTATCAAGCGTGCGTTCGGCGATCACGCTTATAAAATGCTGGTGAGCTCAACCAAGTCGATGACCGGCCACCTGCTTGGCGGCGCCGGTGGCCTGGAAGCTGCGATCACCGTGCTGGCCCTGCGCGATCAGATCGTCCCGCCCACCATTAACCTCGACAATCCCGACGAAGGCTGCGACCTGGACTTCGTCGCTCACTCCGCCCGCAAGGTCAACATGGATTACGCCATGTCGAACTCCTTCGGCTTCGGTGGCACGAACGGCTGCCTGGTCTTCAAGCGCTGGACGGAATAACTTCGCAATTTACTTGTTGATACTGAAGACTCGCTCGTCCTTCTGGACGTCGTTGAGGTAAAGTCGCGCCGCCCAGGTGCCTGCCTTCTGCGCGGGAGGATGACCGGCGATCCTGATGAAGTAGCAATATCGCGCTGCGCCGGCGGCGGGCTGCTGCAGGAGCTCCTCCCTATAAGTTGATCCGTCAGGATCCACCCACTCGACCTTCCATTTATCGTCCGCGCTGCCGTTACGGTAGGCAAAGAAGAGCCAAACGGCAGGATCGTTGACAGAAAAATCGGAATCGCTACTTCCGGGATTCGTGCAGTTCTCAGTTTTGTCGTGCATCAATGCTGTGGCCATGATCTGTGCCGGGCCATTGGGCGAGCCGCCGCCCTCATGCGCATTACTTTTTGTGGCAGGGCTCGAATCGGAACTCTGAGTCTGGGCCGCTTGTCCTTGGTCAGCACCCTGGTCCGATCCTGACCTCGAAACCAGCACTATGATCCCAATGATGAGCAAAACAATGCCTGCGCTAATCGCAATTATTTTTCCGCGAGACTTTGGTTTGGTGCCCTCTGGCTCGAGTGAGTGCAATAGCGCCGCAGGATGTGGCACGGCAGTTGGTGGTCTGTCGGGCGCTTGAGACGCAACCAGAGCCGTCGCAGGCTTGCCTGTAGAACTCGCCGGCATGGTTGCAGCTCCTGAACCTTCGGCAGGGCTGGCAACCGCCGGCGCTCCGAGGTGCAGCCACTTCCGTAATTCTTCCAACATCCGCTCGTATTCCGTTCTGAAGTCCAGGTGCTGAAAGCGCCGCAGCCGAAACGGCACGTCGCAATCGCGATAGAGAACTGGAATAAGCGCCTTCTTCTGGTCGAGGGCGAAGTTAATTTCGTCCATCACGTTGTCGGAGCTCACCGAGGCCGGAGAAAGAATGATCAAGACACTCGGGCAGTGCTCCAGTGCGCTCTGGACGGCACGGTCCCACAGCTGCCCTGGGCCGATGTCGAGCTGATCGATCCAGACTGAGGCGCCCGCAGCCCGCAAGTCCGCGGCAAGCCGCAGCGCAAATTCGGAATCCTCACGGCTGTAGCTGAAGAAGGCGATTGGCGCGTCTGGTGGCAATACTCCCCCTAAGTGTGCTCGTGAAGTAGCACACATATTAGCCGATTTGGCTGCAAATGGAACCAGCGACCTGCAGGTCGGTGTTACTGTAGCTTTGCATATTCCGCCTTAGCCTCTTTGTAGATGGGGATGTCGGGGTCGGCGTCCTTCCAGAGTTTGAGGAAATCGTCATAGGCGGTGAGCGCTCGAGAGCGGGCTGCATCCGCCTGGGCCCCAGTCGAATTCTTTGCTTCCAGCGCGTTGGCGCGAGCCACGCCTAGCTTCGCCAGGGCACCCGTCCAGCAGTTCCAGACGATGCCGCCGTGATCGAAGACCTTCTGGAACTCGGCGGCGGCCGGCGCTCCCTGTCCGGCTGCAAGATAAGCCTGCGCACGAATGTAGGTTGGGTAAAGGCAGGAGATGTTGGCGAGGAAGGGAGTAAGTCCAAACTCGATTGGCGGCACAGCAGGCTGAAGGCGGCCGAGGGCCGTAGTGGCATCTTTGCGGTTCAGGTCGATTTGTGCCTGAATGGCGGGCAGCCAGAGCGCTTGCATTTGCGTGTCGAGCGGATAGCGCTTGTTGAGGTCTTGCGCGGCCGCCTGCGCGCGAGCGGTGCTGCCGGCCAGAGCATACGCCATGGCAGCTTCCACAGCGACGCCCTGGCTCGACGGATCCAGTTTCAGTCCCTTGTCAGCATCGCGAAGCGCTTCCGCCGCGTTGCCGAATCCGGCTTCGCGTAGAGCCGAGTTTTCCCACCAGATCGCGCCGTTCTCTTTGCTGTCGGCGCGGACGGCAGATTCGACGGAACGTTGCGTCAGCTCACGTGCGCCCGCCAGATGACCGCTGAACGCTTGGGTGTCAGAGGCGAGCGACAGGCCGAAGTTTTCCACTCCGGAATGGGCCGTGAACCACTGCTGCTGCTGCGCCATGCTGGTCGAATCGTTGGCCAGAAATGCAAGCGCGTAGAGCTGCGTGTGCAGCAGGTAATCGTCCAGCTGTCTCGCCTCGGCCTCCCCGATGGCTTTACGGGCATCGTCGAAGCGCTGCAACGCGAGCAGGATATTGCCGAAGTTCTCGTACAGCGCGACGCGATCCGGGACGAGACGCTGAGTCTGGCGCGTTAACTCCAGCGCCTTCTCGTACTGTCCCAAAGGCGCATAAACTTCGCTCAGATTGAAGTAGCCGACCGGATCGTGCGGATAGTTGTCGATCATCTCCTGGTAGACTTGCGCCGCCTTGTCGAGCTGGCCGGTGACGATCTGATAGTAATTGGCGCTGATGATCAGCTTCTCGCGCTCGCTGGCGTGCTCGCGTAATTCGAAGGCCTTGGTGAAATACTCGGCCGCTCGCCCCACTTCAGCCATGCCGCTGTATTCGTTTCCCAGCTCGCGATATCCCATGGCGAAATTTGGATCGAGTTCGATGGCGCGCTGCAGGTACGGCAAAGATGCTTTAATGCCGTCCTGGCGAGACGCCTTTACACCTTGGCTGTAGGCTTGCAGCGCCTCCAGCGATGGTGTGGTGGCCTGTTGCAGCGGCACGGCATACTTCTGCACGGTAGCGAGTGACTCACCGAGCTCCTCGCGCAGACTCGCGGCAGCCTGATCCATGGCGTTCAGCACGTTCTTCTTGCCATCCGCTCTCACCTGCTTTTGCGCCAGGGTGTCGCCGGTCTGGCAATTCAGCACCTTCAGACCGATCACGTACTGGTTATCGAGGCTGGCGATGGAACCGGCGATATACGCCTTACTGGCGGCGCGCTGGCATACTTCGCGCGCGACCTCCGGCGTCAGCTTCGTCCCCGGTGCTTTGGTCATGAGCCGCAATGTTGCTGCGACTCTGTTGTCGGAAAGCACGTTGAGAAACGGCGATTGGTTGAGCGCGACACTGAGGGCCGTCTTCAGCGTGTCGTCGAATACTGGATCGCCGGTACTGTTAGCGAAGTCGGCGATCACGATCGTCTCTTTATCGGTGAGCCGGGGAGCGCGGTGCGAACGGTAGTACAGGACTCCGCCGATAACAACCGCGAGCAGCAGGACTGCAATCGAAAGCAGAGCGGGCCAGCGCTTCGTCGCCTCGACAGCCTTGGCAGGCGCGGCTTTTGTGGCGCTCAAGCCTCCAAGCGTGCTGCGGCCCGTGTCACTGTCCCGCTTCAACCGTTGCAGATCGGTCCGGACATCGGAGGCGTGCTGATAGCGGAGATTGCGGTCCTTCTCCAGCGCCTTGCGGATGACCGCTTCCAATACAGGAGAGACCGTGGGATTCACCTGGGACGGCGGCGGAGGTTCGTCACGCAGAATCGCGCTGGAAATCTCGCCCGAACTAGAGCCGTCGAAGGGCATTTTGCCGGTGACCATCTCGTACAGGACGGCTCCGAAAGAGAACAAGTCAGAGCGCGAATCGAGGTCTTTGGCGCGCACCTGCTCGGGCGACATATAAGCCACCGTGCCGAGCATCGCTCCCGTCGTCGTCAACTGATAGGCATCGGACTCGAAGGTGCAGGTAGCGTCGTCGCCACTGCTGCTCCCCGCCTTGCCGGTAACCTTTGCCAGGCCGAAGTCGAGGATCTTCGCGTGGCCGCGCGAATTGACAAAGATGTTGGCGGGCTTGATGTCGCGATGAATAATACCGGCGGCGTGAGCGGCATCCAGCGCGTCGGCGATCTCGATGCCGAGATCGAGCGCGATGTCAATGTCCAGCGGACGTCCAGCAATCTGATGCTTCAACGTCACGCCATCCAGAAATTCCATCGCGATGAAGGAATGCCCCTGATGATTGCCGATTTCGTAGATGGTGCAGATGTTGGGGTGATTCAGCGCAGATGCCGCGCGCGCTTCGCGGCGGAAGCGCTCCAGGGCTACGGAATTCTGGGCGACATTATCGGGCAGGAATTTGAGGGCAACGAAGCGGCCGAGGTCGGTATCCTCTGCCTTGTAAACGACACCCATGCCCCCACCGCCGACCTTGCTGACGATGCGGTAGTGCGAGATCGTGGTGTCGATCATGAGTTACTGCCGCGCTATGAATGCCTGATCATATGGCGCTGGCCGATGGGAGTCAATTCGCAGTTAAGCAGCCCGTCAACTTCCGCGCCTTGAGCTGATGATCCCGCCGCAACCCGCATTTATCCCAATTCCGAAGCACGAATCAAGAGTTTCAGACCGGCTGACGTCTAAGTGCGAGAGGGCGAGTGGAATGTACAAGCTTATGGTGGTGCTGCTGACAATCGCTTCGGGGTTAGAGGCGTTTGCGCAGAGTGAAATGCCGAAGCCTGCCTACGCTTTTTCACTGCCGCGCGAGGAGCGGCTCGCGCTTGCCGAGTCGGCGGCGCCTCCAGAAATCTCCGACAAGGCTACCGTCTACCTGTTGGAGCGCAGTGGGTATGTGAAAGTCCGCGATGGAAGCAACGGTTTCTCCTGCATCGTGGACCGGCAGACTCCCTGGAATTGCGAGCCGACCTGCTTCGACGCCGAAGGAACGGCGACGACTTTGCCCACGCGCCTTTTCGTCGAGGAGCAGCGCGCTAAAGGTAAAACCGAAGAGCAGATCAAGGCGGACTTAGATGCAGGCTACAAGAATGGAAAGTTCAAGGCGCCAGGCAAGCCCGGGATTGTCTATATGATGTCTGACCGCGGTGTGCTGCTCGTCAGCGGGAATAAGCTGGTTCACATACCGCCGCATCTGATGTTCTATGCCCCTTACGCCACCGACAAGGACATCGGATCGCCACCCGCAGGCATCGATATGCCGAGAGTTATCCGAGCGGGACAACCGGACGCATACATCATCGTGATACCCGGGGCCGTCAAGCACGACTCTCATTAACAGCAGACGAGCTGCGCTATGGACATGCCGCGTAAACTGTTGGCATGCACTACAAAGCTGACCGTGCTGAACACCCGACTTGCCGTGGCGCTTGCCTGTTAGCTAAAGCACTTCTAATTTCTTTGCTGCTTCTGGCGCCGGTTTGTGGCAATTTGTTGGCGCAGTCTGCGGAAGAGTTCACTAAGATCTACGATTCCTATCTCGCCGCGGTGAAGACCGGCAGTTATGAGCAGGCGTCGGCGTTTCTCTCCGCGGACGTGCGTGACTCGCTCACAATTCCGGCGGACCAGACGGAATATATGGAAATGGTCAAGCAGATGGACGTCGTCCATTACGAGACACAGTACGCCAGTGTCTCCAAAGACGGCCAGAAGGCGGATGTGGACCTGATCATTACCGTCGCCGTGCCGGAGCAAGCGCAGAAGGAACAGAAGCTCCCGCCGACCCGGCGCGGCGAGATGATACTGAAGTTTGTCAAAGAAGGCGGGCAATGGAAGATGAACTCGCCGTTGCTGCTGGGCGATCCCGACCAGCTTGCTCGGCCGAAGGACCTGAACATGGGCTCGCGCGCCGACTATGCCGAAGGCGCGACTACAGAAGTCGGCGGACCGATCCTGAAAGCGGAGAAGCAGACGGTTGGGACGGTTTATCTGCTGCGCCAGCCCAGCCAGGTGATTGCAGTGTTCGTGCCCGCGGGGAAGGTTTCGAGCTCATTCGTGCCGGGCAGCATTCTCGTGGTCCACGGCGTCGAGAATAAAAGTGACAAACTAAAAATATGGGCGGAGAGCGCCCAGTTGTACCAGGAGCAGGACTCGAAGTAAGACGGCCGCGCGCTGGCTAGTGCTGGAAAACGACAGGCGGTCCGGCAGTACGCTTGGCCTTGAGATCCACCGTCACCTCAACCCTGTCTGCAATTTTGATGAACGGAATACCCTTCGTCATGCCGTAATCCTTCCGGTCGAAGGCCATTGTTCCTTTGATTGCACCTGAGCCAGTGCCGTGACCAGAAACCGTCAACGTCAGAGTCTCAGGCTTAGAGACACCGCGTATGGTGAAGGTGCCCGGCACGTCGAAGGTATCCGGACCGGTCTGGACAATCTTTGTTGAATGGAAGGTGATTAGCGGATTCTCTTCGACATAAAAGAAATCCTTGCTCTTCAGCTTGCCATCCTTCATGCCGCTTCCCGTATCCACACTGGCGGCCTGAATCTTAACGTCCAGGACTCCGGTGGAGACATCGGGAGATGTAAAGGTAAGGCTCGCGTCCCATTTGTCGAACGTGCCTCTTAGCTCAACGGAGGCTTTCACGTAGAACGTGATGGAGCTGTCGGCCGTCGTGATGCTGAAAACGGGTGCGCTCTGTGCCTGGACTAATGACGGCAGCACAGCAGCGATGGCAAGGGAGAGGATGATGGATCGCATGCTGCTGAGTCTGCTTGTTTCCCGGCTTGCTGTCAATCGCAATCGTCTTACCAGCCACCACCACCACCTCCGCCTCCCCCTCCGCCTGACGAGCCTCCGCCGTCGGAGCCTGAGCTCGAACCGGGAGGCGACGACGCTGAGGAAATCGCCGACGAGAAACCGCCGCTGAAACTCTCCGCAAAGTGGCTGCTGTCGAAAGAGGTCCAATCGGTGCTGCTGTACCAGGACGGCGAGTAGGTTGTCGCGCCACCACCGGCCGCGGCGGCCTGCGCCAGCACCCCGGCGAACTGCTGCGCCCAGGCTTTCTCCACTCCAAGTGACATCGCGTAGGGCAGGCATTTTTCGAACAGCGCGGGCGTTTTTTCTGGCGGATTTAACCGCCGGATGACGTCGCTATCGACCTCGGCCAGGTACTGCCTGAATCCGTCCACCTGGTCCTGAAGCTTTCGTCCGGCTGGCGTGAGGGTCCGGAGCGAGAAGATCCCAATCGCGTTGGTGGCAATCAAGGCCAGCAGGAACAGCATGGCGAGCACGCCAGCGACGAAGGCGAAGATGCCGAGGGCGATCAATTCGAAAAAGCCAAAGACCATAGGAATGATCAAAAAGGCAGGGCTTCCCGATCTCCGCATCGCTGCGGCTACGCAAATCGTCCCTACCGTTACCGCGGACCATACGCTTACCCAAACCAGAAGAACCGCAAAACCTATAGCCGCCGGTCCCTGGAAGCCCAGCACCATTCCCACCATGGTAGCGACGCTCAGCAGTACGCCGGGCCACACCCATCGACGATTCTTGCGAAACAGTGTCTCATTCTCGACGGCATCGAGATTCTTGGTCAACCTCTTTTTGACCTCGCTGATGGTCGTGGCTTCGGTTGACTTGATCTCAATCTCCGTCCGGCTCGCAAATAGGGTTTGCAGCAAATCTGTCTCTTCGGCCGGCAGCTTGCCGTCTGCCGCTCTGAGCTTTCGCAGCCTGTAGACCTTTCCCTCCTGCTCGATGGCGAGATATTTCTTCACCGCGAGGCTCACCACCGCGCAGGCGAAGACGCGATCGTCGTAACCCATGTGCTGGAGGAAGCGCATGGCTGCGGGAGAAAGGTCGGATGGCGGCTCGTAACTGACGACGATCACGCGTGGCCGGGGATCGCGGCCGACCATCGTCCAAGCCACCAGGTAGTAAAGCAGAACGACAATGACACCGGCTCCGCCAATAAAGGCGATGGGATTCTCTTCGACGAACCATTGCAGCCGCGTCGTGTTCGAGGGCTCGCTGATCAGCCTTTTTGGAAACGCGACAACAATTGTCATGCCGTGACCGCTGTCGAACGGCCGGGTTGCTTCAAAGCCTACGGTCGAATCGTCAATGCGATACCACTTCAGGTTCTGCTCGCGCGACCCTTGATCACCCGTGTAGCCCGTGAGCTTCAGATCACTGGCTGGTACAGGACCAGGCATGGTCACGGTAGCGGACGCTTTATAGATCGGAAACAGCCAGCCGTTGCCGGTCACGTTCCAGTAGAGCTCGTCGTAGTCGGGAAAGAAGCCGAGCTCGCGCGTAACCGTATAGGTCAGTTCATAGGTGTACTCGCCAGGTGGAAGCTCGGTCGCAGCGCTGCCCACTTTGATGCGAACACCGTTACTCAGATACTCCAGCGCATAGGGCTCCTGCGCTCCGTCGCGGCGAACATCCAGAAGTTTGAAACCGACGATGTAGTTTTCGCCCAGGCGGTCTTTATAGCGTGTCGGAAAATCGCGGAAGATGCCGTGTTTGATATAGCTCCCGTCACTGCGCACGCGAATAACCTCGTGCACGATGAGCGATGCGTCGGTTTGGATCTTGATGTCCGAGTGAAAATCGACAATCTCATCGGCCGCGAGCGCCGGAGCAAGCAGCAGGGCCGCGAAGAAGGCCATCAGCGGTAGACGAGAGAGGCGCATTCAGATCCTCGTTAGGCCGGCGAAGTGGAACGAGTATTTTGGCCTAGAAGGCGGCGGGGTCAAAGCTTTAAATCGCCTAGCTAAGCTGCCTTTCGAGGAGCTCTCACACATTAGAAAGGCCGCGAAGGGTTGACCGGTGGCGATCACACCTGTAGTACATCGCCGTCGCGAGCGACCATCAGATAGAGCACAGGATTAACGAAGAAGCCGATGAACAGACGCGAGATCAACCCAGCCACGATGACGATGGCGAAAGGCTTCTGCGTATCGGAGCCGATGCCGGTGGACAGGGCGGCGGGCAGCAGCCCGAGGCAGGCGACCAGCGCGGTCATCATGATGGGGCGAAGTCGAAGTAACGAAGCTTCGCGGGTCGCGGTGGGAATGTCCATACCTTCCTGTCGAAGCTTGTTGATGTAGGAAACGAGAATCACCGCCGTCTCAACCGAGACGCCCAGCAGCGCCAGCAGGCCCAGGACAGACGAGACACTGAAGGGCGTTCCTGTGAGCTTCAGCGCCAGCAGCGCGCCCACCGGCTCGGTCAGGATAACGCCGAGAGCGATGGTGACGGGAAACTTGAAGTTGCCATAGAGCGCAAACAGGATCAGGAAGATGATGCCAAGCGCGAGCGGGCCGATCAGCATAAGCTGCGCCTTGGCTTCGAGAAACTGGCTGTACTCGCCGCCCCAGTCCAGCCAGTAGCCTTGGGGCAGAGTGACGGATTGATTCACAGCCCGCTGTCCGTCTCGGACGGCGCGCTCCAGGTCGCGGCCCTCGATGCTGTATTGCACTCCGATATAGCGAGAGTTGTTCTCGCGATAGATGAACGATGCGCCATTACCCTGCTTGATGGTTGCCAGCTCGATCAGGGGGATCTGTTTGCCATCGGGCGTACCGACCAGCAACTGGCCGATTTCATTCGCGCTCGAGCGGAACTGCGGCTGCATGCGGACGACGAGGTCGAAGAGCTTCTCGCCCTGGATGACCTGCGTGGCTGCCTGGCCGCCGACCGCGGCGCTAATCACCGCTTCCACATCGGCAACGTTGATACCGTAGCGCGCGATCTTGTCGCGGTCGACATCGATGAGCAGGCTCGGCTGGCCAAGCTCGCGCACCACTGTGAGATCGGTGAAACCCGGAACCTTCGCCAGAGTGTTCTTGATCTGGATGGCCTTGTCCTGAAGCACGTTCAGGTCGCTGCCATAGATCTTGACGGCGAGTGAGCTCTTCAGGCCGGTGAGAGCTTCGTCGACAGCATCTTCGGCGGGTTGCGTGTAGTTGAAGATGATGCCGGGGAAAGAGGAGAGCCTTTCATTGATGGATTTGATGAGCTCTGGCTTGGTGTGAATGTCGCCGGCTGCCCATGCCTTGTCCTTGTAAGGCTTCAAACCGACATAGAACTCGCAGTTGAAGAAGCCGGTGGGGTCGGTGCCGTCATCGGGCCGTCCCAGCTCGGATGCCACGACCGTCACCTGCGAATACGACATCAAGGTAGCTCGGATCTGCGGCGCGATCTTGCTGGCTTCCTCGAAGGAGATGGTGTACGGCATTGTCGCGCGCACCCACAGCGCACCTTCGTCGAGGTGGGGCATGAACTCACCGCCGATGAATGGCACCAGCAGCAGCGTTGCTCCGAAGATCAGTACGGCGACCAGCATCGTCAACTTCGGTCGGGCAAGCGCCCAATCGAGCTGGCCGGCATAGATGCGCTTCATCCATTCGTAAGCGCGATTGGTGTGCTCCTGCACGCCTTTGCGGAACCAGTACGAAGCGAGAACGGGAACGAGCGTCAGGGTAAGGATCAGCGCTCCGATGAGCGCGAAGGACATGGTCTCGGCCATGGGATGGAAGAGCTTGGCCGAGGCGCCGCTGAGCGCGTAAATCGGAAGGTAGCCTGCGAGAATCACGGCTACCGAGTAGAAGATGGGGCGGTCGACGTCTTTTGAAGCAGCAAGGATAACTTCATGCAGGCTGTAGTTCTGGCCCTGGCGGAGCGCCAGCTCTCGGTAGATGTTCTCAACCATGACGACGGTGCCGTCGATGATGATGCCGAAGTCAATGGCGCCTATGGACAGAAGATTCGCCGCACCGTCGTGCGCGTGCAGAACGATGAAGGCAAAGAGCAGCGACAACGGAATCGTAAGCGCGACGATGATGGCCGCGCGAACGCTGACCAGGAAAAAGATAAGGACAACCAGCACCAGCACCATGCCGCGCAGCAGGTTGGCTTCAACCGTGTCGGTGGTGAGCCTCACCAGCTCGCTGCGATCGTAGTAGGGATGGATCTTCACATCGGGAGGGAGGATCGTGCGGTTCAGCTCATCGGTCTTCGCCTCGACAGCTTTAAGAACGTTCTGCGTCTGCTCGCCGCGCAGCATGAGAATGACGCCTTCGACAGCGTCATTGTTGTTCTGATAGCCGAACTGGCCGAGGCGCGGGGCGTGGCCGATCTCCACCGTACCGATATCTCGTATGCGGATGGGCACGCCATTATTGCTACCGACAACAATGTCGCCAATGTCGTTCGTATTGCGCACCAGTCCGAGGCCGCGGACGTAATAGAACTGCCCGCCCTGGGAATAAAATCCGCCGCCCGCGTTGGAGTTGTTGGCGGAAAGGGCGTTGACGATCTGCGGAACCGTGAGGTGGTATCCGTAGAGCCGGGCAGGATCGAGCAGCACCTGATACTGCATGGTAGTGCCGCCGAAGCCGGAGTCGTCGGCAACGCCGTGTACGGAGCGGTAGGCGCGCTCGACGACCCAATCCTCAAAGGTCTTCAGCTCCTGCGGGCTGCGGTCGGGACTCTCCAGTACATAGCGATACACAAGTCCGCTCGGGCTGAAGAGCGGCGCCATCGTTGGGGTGACGCCGGCCGGCAATTGCGCTTGGGAGGTGCGCTCGAAGACCACCTGGCGGGCGAAGTAGTCGTTCGTGTTCTCTTCAAAGGTAAGCCGGAGATCGGAGAGACCGTACAGCGAGATCGAGCGCATGACGACGACACGGGGAACGCCGTTGAGTTCCAGTTCGAGCGGAAGGGTGACGAGTCGTTCGACTTCTTCCGCTGCGTGGCCCGGCCACTGCGTGATGAGTTCAACCTGGGGCGGCGAGAGATCGGGGTAGGCGTCAACCGGCATGCGCTGGAAGGAGATGATTCCGGCGACTGCCATGAACAGGGTCAGCACCAACACCAGGAAACGCTGACGAAGCGCCGCTTGTACGATTCGATGGATCATTCAGGTGCGGATGTGATCACGCGAGGTCAGGCACGAACAGTCAACCTTGGCTGGGGCCCCGGAAATGAGACCTCCTTCGCCGGCCTAAAACCGCGCGTCTCCACTGACCTAGCGTTGCAGCGAGTTTGCGAATTGCAGGAACAGGCTGCCGTCTCCGATAACGCGATCGCCGGCCTTGAGTCCGGCGGTGATCTCGGTCTCTCCTTTCATGCTTTCGCCCAACGTCACCTGACGCCGGCCGAACTGATTGTTGCCAACTTCGATGTAAACGAAGGGCTGATTCTCGCTGTCGCGCAGCACCGCCGCATCGGGAACGGCAATCGCATTCTTGATCGTGCCTGCATCGACGCCGGCCACGACGTACATGTCTTTTTTCAGCTTGTGCTGGGGATTGGCGGTCTCGATTCGCGCCTGCAAGGTTCGCGTGTTCGGATCGAGCGCCGCGGCGACGTACGAGATGCGGCCATGGAAGACGTCAGGATAGGCGTCTGTTTGAATCGTCACCGGATCGCCGACTGCGATGTAGGGCAGATCGTTCTGATAAACATTCACCAGCACCCAGACCGTGCTGATGTCGGAGATGACGAAACACTGCGTCGAACCCGGCTGAAGAAGCTGTCCCACCGCGACATTCTGCTCGACGACCTGGCCCGTGATCGGCGCATTCACCGACGCCTGGAAGGAAGGCGTTCCATTGAGAAGAGTATTGGGATCGTTGATGCCGAGCACCTTCAATGCGGCTTCCGCCGCCGTCAAGTCGCCTTCCGCCTGCACCTGGGCGGATTCAGCCTGCTCCAGGTCGGCTTGCGCGATTGCGCCGTGCTGGTAGAGCTCCTGCGTGCGAGCGTAGACCTTCTTCGAAAGTCCGTAGGCGCTTTTGGCTTTGAGATAGTTGGTGCGCAGCTGCGAGTAATCAGGGCTGGCGACGTAGAGCATCGGTTGGCCGCGCTGCACGTTCTGCCCAGGCACCACGACGATGCGGCTGACGGGGCCGCTGACCTGGGTGATTACAGGCGTGGTGTGGAACGCATCGTAGGTGACGGCACCCGTGAGGCGCAGGGTCCGAGTCAAGCTGGTGGGCTGGATCGTGATCACCTGCACGTGCGACATCTGGTCCTGTGGGATTGCGAATAGCTCGGCAGAATCGGCATGGTTGCGGCGTTCAGAATTCTGCGAACCCGCGTGACTGCAGCTGAAAAGCGCCGCCGTGAGCGCTAACCACCCAATCACGGCGACCCATCGCCGCCAGCGACGATCGCGCATGCTCAGCAAACGGTTGTTGTCCCCACGATCAAAATTTGCGCCATACTCCCCAAGGATCGTCTCGTCGCACACACCACTGCTTATAGACGTACGAAGGTCCTGTAGGTCGAAAACACATTCTAAATTAGGAAGTTGCGAGAGCAGAGGTGAACGTCGACCGCGGGGTCTTGAGAGCCCGCTGCCGTCCGTGTCTCAGGCAGGCAGGGCAACCGCCACGGTCGAGAAACGGCCGCTAAGGTCAGCTAGAGAACTCACGATCAATGCGGCTTTGCGGCGGTTCCTGACTTCGCCGCAGGCTTAGTGGTCTTCGCTGCTGCGGGCTTCGGATGGGCATCGTCGCCAACCTGCTGGGCAACGCGATTGGATTCCTGCACAAACGTTGCCGAGACTGCGTCGACGGCGAAGGTACCGGCATCGGCCGCCAGCGGTACGTCTTTCAGTTCGGGCTGTGGCTTGCCAATCTTGTACAGCGTGACTGCGGTCAGCGCCTGGTACTTGGAAGGATCGAGGGCGACTCCTTTGGGCAGCGAAGCAGCAGGAATTGTGCCGCTGTTGGGCGCCTTCACCTGCGTTGCCACGGTATACAGCACATAGTCGCATTGTTTGGAGCGAGCTTCGGTCTCTACATCGGCCTGAGGCGAGTCAGCATCGAGCGGGATTGCCTCGAACTGCTGGCGTTGCAATTCGCTCATCAGGTCGAGGCGGAGATTATCCGTGGGGAGCGATTCGCCGCTCATGTCCTTGATCTTGACAACACCAACGCGGGTAACTCCGGCGGCCTTCGGAGCAACGCTGGGTGTGGGCGGAGCTTTCGGCGCCGGCGGAGGAGCCGCCGCTGCCGGGGCTGGTTGCGAGGGCGCGGGAGCAGTCGTTGCGGCGCCGCCCATCAGGGCGGTCATATCCATGACCTTGCAGCCGGGCGGCATTTCAAACAGCGGCTCGTCCAAGGTTGCGTTGGTCAGCTCGACGACCTCCGTTGCAGTGGTGAAGTTGCCGTGCTCGGAGGTCATGGTCATCGTCTGCTTCAGGGGAAATCCGAGGGGCACGCCACCGCCGCCCTTCAGCACGATGCGATCGCTGCATCCGCGCTGAGCACCGGGGCCGCCGCAGGCCATGTTGCGGTACCCTTCATCGCCGCAGGATAAGCCTGCCGACAGATCGGCGTACCAGCCGTCCATCTCCATCTTGGTATGCGATTGATTGCACGCGTCGGGGCTGGATTCCATCGAGATTGACGATTTGATGTGGCGGGCCTTATAGCCGAACATGTCCTGCCGCTCGCCGGTGTCGGTTGAGGTGCGGGTGATGGTAACGACGCCGCCCTTGCGTGGAACTTCAGGCTCGCCGCCGGACATGATTTTTGCCATGGAGCGCAGGTTGGGCACCGCCGGACAAGCGGACTCGCCGCCGCCCATGGGGGTGACCATGCATTCGTTGTTGGGCATGACTGTGATCATGCGCTTCTGATCGCACTGGATGATGCTGGCGCTGCCACCATGGCCGCCGTAACTCATCTCGCTGCGCTCGCGCGGCCCCTTGATGTAGACGGTGCTCTCGGAACTGTGGCCCATCACCGTGGTGCGGGTTTTGATTTTGATATCGGCGGAAGCGAAGCTCGAAAGGCAAATCAGAGCGGCCAGCAAACAGGACAACCGGCGCATGGTGGGGCCTCCTCGGGTACACGCGGTGATCTCGGCTGATGGAATTCCGGCGCAATTCTAAATAATCGGGCTTGGTATTTGCGAGGACTTGTTGCAGGTGCGTCAACAAAAGTATGCGAAATCGGGAATTAGAAAGCGTCGCGCCGAAACGGTCGCATGCAGTGCAGGAGGGGTCCGAAACCCGGCAGAATCACGGGCCGATCCATGGTCGAAGCGGTCGCGGCATGTGTGAACGTCAAAGGTTGCCGTTATTCTCTTTTCCCGGTCCTTACGAATTGGCTTGTTTGAACAATTGCGAGAGCTTGTCGATGGCGGCGGGGTCAGCGTCACTGACGAGGACGAATCTGAGTCCTTGCGAACTCCAGGTGTCGACCGCGAAGGAGTTGCGACGCTGCACGTTGTTGAAGCCGGCGAAGGAGCGCGCGAGCTGCGGCGACTCCTGAAAGATCAATACGGAAATTCTGTGCTGATGCCGGGCGACGATCAGCTGCGCCCCGGGCTGCTGATGGAAATACACGAGGCGGCCGCCGATGAGGGTGTAGTCCGTGCCGGCGAATTCCGGCAGGTTGAACGAGAACGGAATCTTACCCGAATACCACGGCTTCACCGTGTGCCGGTCGGTGGAGACGACATCGACGGGATTGGCGCTGGCGAGAGCGTTGACGTGCAGGTCGGCAACTTCGGCGAAAGCGTCGGAGCGATGGGAGCTGCCGATCCAGACGAAGGCGATGAGGAGCATGGCGGCGACGGAAATTGCCGCCGGAAGCCACGCCAAAGACCAGCTGCGACGTTTCGGCGCGGCGATCTGCTGCTGGATTTTGCGGCGGAACTCGGGCGTTGGCGCGAAGCGCTCCCGCGCAACTCGCAAGCTGCGTTGCATGCGCGCCAGTTCGGCTACCTCCGCAGAACAGCGCGGGCAGGTCGTGACGTGTTCGCGAATTTCGCCCGCCCTTTCCGCCGGCAACTCGCCGTCGAGGTAAGCGCCGAGCGTAGCGGGATTGGGATCACACGGCATTTTTTGACCTTTCCGGCAGCTTCGCTCGCAAGAACTGACGCAGCATATTGCGCGCTCGGGACAGGCGCGACATCACGGTTCCGATCGGCACTCCCAAAACCTGCGCCGCTTCCTTGTAGGAGAGTTCCTCCACGTCGCAGAGCAGGACCATCTCGCGATACCCAACCGGAAGCGCGGCTAGGGCGTCCATCAGGGCCTGCGAATTTTCCAGCCGCAATAGCAACGACTCGGGGCCCGGCGCATCCGCGGCCGGTTCCGGTTCATCGTCGAGGGCCGAGGTGTTCTGCGCGCTCAGGCCGGTGCGCGACGTGAGGAACGTGTTGCGCAGGATGCGGTACATCCAGGCGCGCAGGTTCGTGCCCTCCTGGAATGACTTGAACCCCTTCAGCGCCTTTGCGTAGGTCTCCTGCACCAGGTCTTCCGCGTCAGCCCGATCGCCGGTCAACCAGTGAGCGAAGTTATAAAGCTGATCGAACAGCGGCATGGCCGCCGATTCGAAGAACTCAGGATCCATCCTCTCCTTCCCAACGCGTTCTGCCTGATGCCTGAGGATAATCCAGATGTGCTGCACGTGCGTCAGGATTCGGGACGTGAAGATCCGGCCGGGATTTCGGGCGCCGCCCCGGCCAATCGTCAACGCATACAGACGAGAACTGAGGGAAGGGAGTTTTATTCCAGCTTTCGGACAAGGAATCTGCCACTACCGTCCAGGAGACGGCCCTTCATTGTTGGTCTCGGCTCGTCTGAGTGCGGCTGCCGTAGAGTTGTACTTTGCCGTCGACCGCGACCCCTACGAACTTGTTGGCCTCGACGTCTTTGAACTGCACGACCTGATGGCCTTCTCGCGCCAGTTGTCCCCAGCGGCTGGGTTTGTCGGGATTCTGTTCGATGGCCTGGTATTGCTGGCTCCCCAGGTTGAAGGCAACCGTGCGAAGACGATTAGCGCTGGTGCGGCGGACAAGCAAGCGCTTGCCGGCGAAGTCCACCGAGTCGCCTTTCATTATCTGCTGAGCGATGGAAGAGAGGAGCGCCGGGTCGAGCACGCTCAATCGTAAACCCTAGGTCGCGCCAGGCACCCGAATTTGTAGCGCGTGCGCGACGGGATCGGGCGCGATTGCATTCACCAGGCCGATTGCAAGGGCCTTCGCCGCGGGCACTTTTTCGGCTGCCAGGAACATCTGTAGCGCGCGAGCTTTGCCCAAAATGCGTGGCAGGCGCTGTGTGCCTCCCCATCCGGTGATGAGGCCGAGGGCAGCTCCGCGGTGGCCGAACAGCGCGTGCGGGCCGGCGATGCGATGATCGCATGCCAACGCCAGGTCGAGGCCGCCTCCCATGCAGTAGCCGTGGATAGCTGCAATGGTGGGCGCCGGAAACTCTGCTACGGCGCTCATCAGACGCTGACCCATGCGCGCAAATCGCAAGGCCTCAGGGGCGGTCAGAGCCGCGATTTCGTTCAAGTCGGCGCCAGCCGAGAAAAAGTGGGCGTTTCCGGTGAGGATCAAGCGAGACGGTGGATCGGCTGTCAATTCATCGACGAAAGTTGTGAGGGCGGCGACCCGGGCGCGCGTCAGACGATTGGTGCCGTCGTCCGAGGCCAGGCTGAGGACGAGGGCGCCGCCGCGCATTTCGGCATCGAAGTATTTTTCGGCAGGGTTCACGAGCCAGTGGAAACTATAGGGTACGCTGGCTGGCCCTGTCGAAGATTCAAACACTCGGAGACAGGTTACGTGTGAACGGGAGCCGCGAACCTGGGGGCATTACGAACTTCCTGCTCATTCAAAAAAACGAATGAGTGGGCATCCGAGATCAGAAGATCTTCAGGTAGATGGTCAGATACTTCTTAGGATTCTGGCGGACGGCTTTGATTAAATTGCGGGTTTCCACGAGCAGATCGTTCGCGTTGTTGTAGAGCTCGGGATCCTGCAGGAATTTGCCTGCCGAGCCTTCGCCTTTGTCGAGGCGGTCGACAATATTATTGAGGCGAGTCACGGTGTTATCGATCTTGTTTGCCAGCGCCTCATCCCTGGCCAGTCGCCCGATGGTTCCTTTTCCGGCATTGATGTCGGCCACCAGCTGGTTTCCATTGGCGACCATTTTATTGGCGTTGTCGTAGAGCGAAGGGTCCTTCAGGAATTTGCCGACCGTCCCCTGGCCGCTATTTACGTCGCTGATGATCTGGTTCACGTTGTCGACGGCGCCATTGATCTTGTTGTACAGCTCGTCACTGTTAATCAGCTTGCCGACCGTGCCTTTGGGCGAATTCATCTGCGCGATGATCTGCTGCAGCTGGCTGACGGTTGCGTTAGCGCGATCATAAAGCGAAGGATCGTAGATGATCTTTCCGATGGAGCCCTGCCCGCTCTGAATGTAGGAGAGGATGTCGTTCAGGCGCCTGACGAGGACGTCCACGTTCTGGATGGTGCCCTGGCTGGCGCGAACCACGTCCTGAAGCTGAGGTACGTCCCGCGTGGGCAGTTCATCGCCGGCCTGCAGGGGCCCGCCTTTGGCGGCGCGACAATCGAGATCGATGAAGACTTCGCCCAGTACGCCAGCGGTGGTGAGCGCCAGCTGACAATCGTTGCGCATCGTGTCAGCGTACTTGGTGGTGATCTTCATCGTGAGTTCGACCGGGGCGGCGCGGCGCGCGGGGTCGGCGACGACGCGAACGCCGGTGACATTACCGATGTCGACGCCTTCCAGGCGCACGGGCGCGCCGACGCGCAGGCCTCCGGCGTTATCGACGTATGCGCGGACGATGATTTTCTTGGTGAACAAGCCGGTGGTGCCGGTCATCAGGAAGATGAGAACGGCCAGGGTGACAAGCGCGACGAGGACAGTAATCCCTACCCGAAGTTCGGACCATCGAACCTGTTTTTCGCTTGGCACGTTCTAACGATCGCCCCTCGTAGCCCGCCTGACAGCCGCAGCCGATTGCGCTGCTTGAAGTTAGGAATCATAACATGTCAGGCCCCCTGGCCGGTTTTTTGATTGTAGTGCCGGTTTCCTGAGCGGGGTGGGAGACCGATTGTAAGGGGCGACAGCCACCGCCCATTCACGAAACGAAGCGCCCCATCCGGAGATCGGCGCTACATTGCGCGGGAGAGCACGATGTCCATCTGGTAGAACTTGAAAACATTCTCCTCACCGGGTTGATGGCAGACTTCGCGCTGATAACGGCTCAAGACGTCGCTGACGAAATTGGGCCTTTTATCCTCGGGCAGGCGCTTGGCCCATTCGATGAATGTGATCGAGCCAAAAGCCTCGAATGCCTCGCGCGACTTGAAGTCCCAGCTTTTGTCTTGCGTGCGCACACTGCGGACGTCGAGGCGGTTGCGACCGGCAACGGCGGCCTATTGCCCGGGCGTGAGATGAAGGTACGGATCGCGGAAGTCGCGGAAATAGCCGGCCCACGCTTGCGACAGGCGCGTCTCCTCAATCACCGTTTCCAGGCTCTTGCGTTCGCCGTCGGGTACCAGGCGGAGTTGTGCGAGGCTATTCGGCTTCATAGCAGTACGGATCGAGCGCAGGGCGCTGTCCTGATCGGGAATCCAATGCAGGGCGTTGAAGGAGACCACCAAGTCGAATTCTTCGCGAAAGATCAGGTGGCGAATGTCGGAGATTGCGAATTGAAGATTGGCGGCGGAGAAGTGTTCGCGCGCGGAGGCAATCATCTGGGTGGATGAGTCGATGCCCACAACCGAGCCGTGAGGAAGGCGAGCCGCGATCTCGGCAGTGATCTTGCCGTTACCGCAGCCGAGGTCCAGCACTCGCTCGCTGCCATTGAGATGAAGCGCGCCGAGGACCTCTTCGGCCATTGCGGACTGAAGGGCGGCGATTGTTGCGTATCCGGAAGCGTTCCATTCGGTCATGGTGAGGAAGCCGCTGGCAATCAGTCAAATACTACGGCTGCGATATCCGGTTATTGGCGGCTGGCGCGGACGGCTGCGGCGAGTTCGCGTAGAGCCGGCAATGTGTCATCCCAACTGAGGCAGCCGTCGGTAATGCTTTGGCCATAGGTAAGCGGCTTGCCTTTTTGCAGCTTCTGCGCGCCGGCGACGAGGTTGCTCTCGAGCATCACGCCGATGATGCGCCGCTCCCCGCTGGCAATCTGCCCGGCAATGTCGTGACATACGGCGGGCTGCCGCGTGTGGTCCTTGTTGCTGTTGGCGTGGCTGCAGTCGACCATAACGTGTTGCGGCAGGCCGGAGCGCTCCAGCAGCGCGCAGGATTGCGCTATGGAGGTGGCGTCGTAGTTCGTAGAGCGCCGGCCGCCGCGCAGGATCACGTGGCAGTCGGGATTGCCTGCGGTGAAGAAAATTGCCGACTGTCCGTACTTGGTATGCCCAAGAAAGGTGTGCGCATGGGCGGCAGACTGCACGGCGTCGATGGCGATCTGCACATTGCCGGAGGTGCCGTTCTTGAAACCGACCGGGCAGGAGAGTCCGGAGACGAGCTCGCGGTGGACCTGGCTTTCGGTGGTGCGTGCCCCGATGGCGCCCCAGCAGACCAGTCCGGCGAGATATTGCGGAATGATCATGTCGAGGAATTCCGTGCCGGCGGGGACGCCCATTTCCGCGAGATCGAGCAAGAGCCGGCGCGCGATACGCAGGCCTTCGTTGATCTTGAATGAGCCGTCGAGGTAGGGATCATTGATAAGGCCCTTCCAGCCGAGGGTGGTGCGCGGTTTTTCGAAGTAGACGCGCATCACGATTCGCAGTTCACCGGACAGGTCAGCAATGGCACCCTGCAGCAAAGCGGCATATTCAAGTGCGGCCCTGGTGTCGTGGATGGAACAGGGGCCGACGACCACGAGCAGGCGGGGACTCTTGCCGCTGAGGATGTTCTTGATCTCCGCACGGGCCTGGTGGATGACGGCCAGAGCATTGGCGCCCGCGGGAAGCTCCTCCTCGAGAAAGGCAGGCGGGAGGACAACTTGCGTGCGTTGAATGCGGAGGTCTTCGGTTCTGGTGGACATGATTCAGTCAACGGGAGCACAGCCAGCCGAGTGGACCTCCGGCATGGCAGGGGCATCGTTATCGCTAGCGTTTTTGTTAAGCAGCTTGGCCATGCCGAGATGATCTTCTAGCTGAGAGTACAACAGGACGCCAGGCTTGCGATAACCGGCAGAAAGAGCGGGCCGCCGGCCGCCCGGCCGGGGGAGGCAAGCTGTCTGAAACCGCTGTAGCGGGACTTGTCAATTCGCGGGCGTCTTCATAAACGCGAGCGAGCGTGAGAGATAGGACTTGAGCTCGTGCCGTCGAACGACTGCGTCCAGCATCCCATGCTCCAGCAGAAATTCGCTGCGCTGGAATCCTTCCGGCAGCTTCTGGCGGATAGTTTGCTCGATGACGCGCGGGCCGGCGAAGCCGATGAGCGCGCCGGGCTCGGCGATATTCAGATCGCCGAGCATTGCGAACGATGCTGTGACACCGCCGGTCGTGGGATCGGTCATCACGGAGATGTACGGTACCCTGGCGTCTTCCATGCGGGCCAGCGCGGCGGAAATCTTGGCCAGCTGCATCAGGCTGATGGCCCCTTCCATCATGCGCGCCCCGCCGGAAGCGGAGACTATGATCAGCGGAACCTTTCCAGCCACCGCCTTTTCGATAGCCCGGGTGATCATCTCGCCCACAACCGCGCCCATGGAGCCCCCAATGAAGGAATACTCCATCGCGCTGACGATCACCGGCTTGCCTTCGATCATGCCGCGCGCGTTGATGACGGCGTCATTCAGCCCGGTGTCCTGCTGCGAGCGCTTCAGCCGGTCTCCATAAGGCTTCAAGTCAGTGAAGTGCAAAGGGTCGGTGGAAACCAGGTTGTTGTCCTCGACTTCATACTTACCGTCGTCGAGCAGGTAGGTGAGACGCGTACGCGCGTCGATGCGGAAGTGTCGATCGCACTTCGGACAGACGTTCAGGTTCTGGTCCAGATCGTTTTTCCAGATGATCTGGCGACAGTTGTCACACTTCACCCAGAGGCCTTCGGTTTTGACCCGCTTCTCGCCGGAGGTATCGAGAGGGACGGATTCGCGCTTAAACCATGCCATTGTGTCGTAGGTCAGTGTATCTGACCGGGTAAGGGATTGTCGCGCACGCAGGCAAAAGCCTGCTTACCGGTCAGATGACGCAAGATTCCTGCCAACTTGCCGATAGGGACAGTTGGAGCAGTGGTTTCATGCGGCAAATCATTCATCGGAATATCAGCGGGTGCAATGGTGGAAAGGCGGTTCCATCCCGCGAGTGATCCGGAAGCAGGAAGTTAGCGAAGCATGTTTGCCATTATCGGAATATTGGTGGTCCTGGGAGCAGTGCTTGGCGGTTTCCTTATGGAACACGGCCCGCTTCAGGTCCTGATGCAGCCATCGGAAGCCGTCATCATTGGGGGAGCGGCTATCGGAACGCTTCTGGTGGCCAATCCCCTGCACACCCTTAAGGGAGTGATGAGTGGCATTTTGCAAGTACTTAAGGGCTCGAAGTTCACCAAGAAGCGCTACCTGGGTGGGTTAAAGATGATGTACGACATGTTCAGCAAGATTCGCCGTGACGGACCCAACTCGGTGGAAAACGACATCGAAGCCCCCGACAAGAGCAAGTTTTTTGCGAGTTTTCCCGACTTTGTTAAAGATCACCATGCCCGCGACTTCGTCTGCGACACCATGCGCATGGTGCTGATGGGCGGAGTGGAAGCGTTCGATGTCGATCAAATGATGGAGGCCGACATGGACGTGCACGCGCATTCCACAGAACAATCTGTGACCGCCTTGAGCAGCGTGGCCGATTCTCTCCCGGGCCTCGGCATTGTAGCGGCCGTCTTAGGTGTGGTCATGACGATGAGTGCCCTGGGCGGGCCGCCGGAAGAGATCGGCAAGAAGGTCGCTGCGGCGTTGGTGGGCACGTTCCTCGGCATCCTCATGTGTTACGGCTTCATCGGTCCCATCGCTTCCAACCTGGCGAAACTCGCGCATGAGGAGCACGAATACCTTCACGTACTGCGGGTGACCATGATCGCGTTCATGAAAGGCACTTCCCCCCTGCTTGCGGCGGAGATGGGACGCAGGGCAGTACCCGGGCACCTGCGTCCCACCTTCGCGGAGTTCGAAAAGAATTGCAAGCAGTCCGGCGCCGCGACGCCTGCCGGCGCTGAAGCCGCTCCCGCTGCGGCTGAACCGGCAGCTGCCTCCTAAGAGAAAGCCGCATGGCCGCCAACGCACAGCCCATCGTCATCAAACGCAAAGGCGCACACGGTGGACATCACGGCGGCGCCTGGAAGGTCGCCTACGCCGACTTCGTTACTGCGATGATGGCCTTGTTCATCGTGCTGTGGCTGATGAATACCAGCAAGCCCGTTCAGGAAGCGATCAGCGGATACTTCAAGGACCCGGCCGGCACGGGCAAGCTGACGGGAGTGAAAGCGCCGCCGCCGAAAGCGGTGACTAAGGAGAATCTGGACAAGGTAAAGGCTGAATTGGAAAAAGCGATTCGCCAGGTTGCCAACTTCGACAAGCTGAAGGACCACATTCAGATGACCGTGACACAGGAGGGCCTGCGCATCGAACTGCTCGAAAGCCAGAACGGCACATTTTTCGAGAGTGGCAAGCCAGACCCGAACGCCAATGGTCGTGAGCTGTTGATGACCATCGCTGAGGAGCTGGGAAAAGCCCCGAACAAGGTGTCCATAGAAGGCCACACGGATTCCCAGCCCTTCTCCGCGGGCGCCAACTATACGAACTGGGAGCTTTCCGTAGACCGCGCCAATACCAGCCGGCGCATCATGCAGCAACACGGTCTTCGTTCGGATCAGGTGGCACAGGTGCGGGGCTTCGCCGATCAGCAGCCGCGGGAGGGCAAAGATCCCGCCGATCCTTCCAATCGGAGAATCACGATGATCGTGCAATACCAGCAGGCGAAGTCGGAGGGTCCAGCGACTGACGGCGCGAAAGAGTCTCTACCGCCGCCGAATCCCGAGGGAACAACACACTAAGTTCTGTCACGAATGCCGGTAGGGGAGCGTAATCTTCACGCGACAGCCGCGGGCATCAGGACGATTCCCGAGCTCAATGGATCCGCCATGCGCCTCCGCGATCTGCTGCGAGAGTACGAGTCCAATTCCCGAGCCGCCCGGCTTGGTGGTGTAGAACGGCACGAATGCATTACTCGGGTTCAGAAGGCCGATGCCATTGTCCTCCACCATCAGCGCCACGGCGCGATCGAACTGCTCCCAGCTGATTGTGACCCTTGCCGGATCGTGCGCGGCAGACTGTGGCGATTGCGCCTGCTCAAGGGCGGCGTCAACAGCGTTCCTCACCAGGTTAATCAGCATCTGCTCGATGAGGTCAGGATCGATCATGAGGGTCACGTCGGCGCCGGTCGAGATGTCCACCTTCAGCCGCGTCTCGAGAGCGGCCACACGCTCAATTAGTGGACGCACCTCGACGGGCTGCAGCTTGGGCGATGGCATCTGCGCCAGTCTGCGATACGACTGAAGGAAGCGATGCAGCGACGCGGTGCGCGATTCGATGATGTTCAAGCCGCGCTGGAAATCTGCGTTCTGTGCCTCGGGCAGCTCCTGCAACGGCAAGCGTGACGATAAGCTTCCTGCGATGGAAATGATCGGCGCCAGCGAGTTATTCAGCTCGTGCCCCAGCACGCGGATCAGCTTCTGCCAGGCGCTGCGCTCTTCTTCGCGCAGGGCGCGGCTCACATCCGACAGCACGATCAGCGTGTGCGGCACGCCACTCTGGCGGAACGAGCGCTTGCGCACCATCCAGCGCGCATTCGGCGCCGAATAGGGCAAAGCAACCAGCGTTTCGTTAGGGGCCTCGAAGCATGCGTTCAGCTCTAACTCACTGGCGGTCTTGCCGAGGAGGCGCGCAGCCGGCTGCTGCAGCAGGCGTTCGCCGGCGGCGTTCACAATCCGAAGTACGTGGTCGGGATCAAAGGTGAACAGTGGTGCATCGATTTCTTCTACCACGCGGCGGAGAAGCGCCGTTGCCTCGATCGTCTGTACGCGCTGCTCAGTGAGGATGTCAGCCAGCGAGTTGATTTCCAGTGCCAGCTCGCCCATCGCATCGTTAGGAGCAGCTCCGCGAGCGCGAAAAGAGTAATCTTCCTCGCGCAAGGCTCCAACGACGTTGGTCAGCGTCTGTAACGGGCGGACGATCTGGTCGAGCAGTGCCAATGTCAGAACCAGCCAAAGGAAGAACTCCAGAATAGTGAGCGAGATTTTTGTGTCGCGGCTCCAGTCGTGCGTCCAGATGAGCGCGGTGCCGAAGACAACGCCAGGCAGGGCGGCCAGGATAGAAAACAGCGCAATACGTTTTTCGTAGAGAAGACGAAACCGGCGGCGGGGCGGGCGGCGCGGAGGCGGATGATAGCGCCCTGAGTCCTCGACGAGCGTTGGTTTCAGCTCCGAAGACGCAGGTGCCTTAACTTCGGCGCCCAGACTAGAGTCCATAGCGTTCCATTCGGCGGTACAACGCGCCGCGGCTCAGGCCGAGCGCCTCCGCCGCCTGGCTCACGTTGCCGTGGAAGCGCTGCAGCGCTTTGCGGACCAGAATGCCCTCGACCTCTTCGATGCTCAACTCTTCCAGGTTCAGCCCCTGCTGCCGCTGCTGCACGCTCAGCCCCAGGTCGGAGACCTGGATCTCACCCGTCTGGCACATCAGCACGGCGCGCTCCAGGGTGTGTTCCAGCTCCCGCACGTTGCCTGGCCAGCTGTATTGCATCATCGCTTGCAGGGCGGGCGCGGCAAATCCTGACACCGGCATGCGATATCGCGCAGCATAGCGCTTGAGGAAGTAGGCTGCAAGCAGAGGAATGTCCTCGCGGCGGTCACGCAGCGGGGGAACCGCGATCTCGACGGTGTTGAGGCGGAAGAGCAGGTCTTCGCGGAACTGTCCGGCTGCTATAGCATCCTGCAGGTTGCTGTTGGTCGCGGAAATGACGCGGACATTGATGTGCTTCGTGCGCGATGAGCCTACCCGCTCGATCTCGCCTGTCTCCAGCACACGCAGAAGCTTCGCCTGCTGCCGGATCGGCACATTGCCGATCTCGTCAAGGAAGATGGTGCCGTTGTCGGCGAGCTCGAAGCGGCCGATGCGGTCCATACGCGCGTCGGTAAATGCGCCTTTCACATGCCCGAACAATTCGCTCTCGAAGGTGCCTTCCGGCAGCGCGCCTGTGTTGACGGCAACCAGCGGCATCGATGCGCGAGGCGACAGGGCGTGCAGAGTCTGCGCGACAACCTCCTTCCCGGTTCCATGTTCGCCTGTAACCAGCACGTTGGCATCGGAAGGTCCGATGCGCGCGATCGTCTGCAGCACCGGCTGCATCGAGGGGGCTTCGGCGATGAACTCCGGGCGTCCCTCGGCGCGCAGCAACTTGGCTTCGGCCTCCAGCTGTTGGGTCCGGTTCAGGGCGCGATGCAGCTCCACCTGAGTGCGCAGGATGGCGAGCAGGCGCTCGTTTTCCCACGGTTTCTGGATAAAGTCGCGGGCGCCGCGGCGCATGGCTTCAACCGCCAGCCCAACATTGCCCCACGCCGTCATGACAATTACCGGCATGCTGCTGTCGAGCGCAACGATCTCGGAGAGCAGATCAAGCCCTTCCTGGCCCGATGTCGTATCGCGCGTGTAATTCAGGTCGATCAGCATCGCATCGTAGAATTCGCTGGCCAGCGCCTCGCGCACGGCCGCAGGCGACTTCGCCGTATCCACTTCGAAGCCGGCAGGGCGCAGGAGCAGCTCGAGCGCCTCCAGAATGTGCGGCTGATCGTCGGCGGCGAGGATGCGTCCGGTCCGCTGCCGGTCGCGCGCCTCCGCGGCAGCATCTCGCAAGGTCGCCGTGTTCGGTTGAGTTTGTGTGCGCGCCAAAGTGTCCCCCTTATCGTGCAACGCCGTCCACGGCATTCTGAATTTGGATGTTGTTGTCTTCCAGCGTGGTTCCGGTTGAGCGTTGCAACTCCAGCTTCGACTTCTGGTAGGCCGTGCTGGCATTGACCAGGTCCAGCTCAGCGAGTGCCAGATCGCGCTGCGCGGTGAGCGTCTGGAAGCTGGAGCCGGCACCCAGGGTCTGCTCTTTTTGCATAATCGTAAACGTTCTCTCCGCGAGGTCGCGTGCTTTCTTGGCAGCTTCCACTCGCGCCCGCCCCTGTTCCAGGGCATACTCGGCGTTCCGCACTTCGATGCGGATCTGCTTCTTCAGTTCCTGCTCCCGCAACTCGGCCTGACGATATTCCAGCTCGGAACGGTACTGGTCGGCCTTGGCCACGCGATTGCGAATAGGAACGCTGAGATTCAATCCAACGAGATAATCCGGCGAGGTATTGTTCCAGGCATCCTGCAACGCTCCGTACCAGTTGGTTGGAACTAGCGGAGGGTTGGGCAGGGTGAAGAATGGATTCAGGTCGCCGGCCAGGCCGCTGCCGCCATAGAAGCCCACGAGGGTGAGCGTGGGAAGAAGCGCATTGGCAGCTGCTTTGCGCGTGATCTCTCGGTTTTGCAGATCGATGTCCGATTCCGAGAGCTCCGAACGAGTTCGCAGGGCCTGCGTGATCAGGTCCGCCGTTGGGCGCTCCGGAATCTCCTGGACCGTCTCCAGTGTGTCGGTTGGAATCACCGGCATGGCCTCGAGCGTCGGATCGTCCAGGTTTCTTGTCAGCGCATTCTTAAGCAACGACTCCTGCAACTGCAGGTTCGTCTTGGCGACAGTCAGGTCCTGATCGCGGCGTGAAACTTCAGCTTCCGCTCGCATGACATCCATCGCGGGTATGGCTTCCAGTTGAAGCTGCTTCCTGGCGCTCTCCAGGCTCTGCTGTGCGAAGGCGAACGATTGCTCATTCACTTTTTCCGCTTGATAAGCGCTGACCAGGTCCCAATAGATGTCGGCGATCTGCGTCACCGTAGCGATGACCTGCGACTTGAAGGCGATGTCGGAAATTTTCTTGTTGTTCTTCGCGATGCGGATGAAGCGCTTGTTTGGTCCCGTACCGAAACCGGCCAGAAGCTGCTGCTGGATGGTAAAGCGATAGAAGGAATTCAAGGTGGGCAGCAGGCTGTTGAAGATGCTGTTGCTGGTTTGCCGGCCGTTGTCGACTTCCAGGCTGAAGCTGGTGCCCGTTGGAAATGCCTGGCTGTAGTTCAGGTTCACAAGGCCGGTGTTGGTCTGCAACTTCGGGACGCCGTAGATCTGGATGTTCGACAGCGGCAGCGTCTGATGTTCCAGGCTGGTGACGCCGGAGAGAATCGGATCGTATGACGATACGTTTGTACCGATGCCCAACGTCGATTGCACCAGTCCGGCTGCTCCGGCGCCTGCACCGCCTGCGCCGCCCGTCGTGCCGCCCGCGCCAGCTCCGGGAGCGCCGGCACCATAGCCGCCAACGCCTCCTCCAACCGTACCCTGGATCACGCCGGTATTCACACCACGGAAGGATCCTCCCGCTTTGGTGCGCTGAATGTCGGTATCTGCGATCGGCAGGTTATAACGCGCAATCGCCAGGTCGAGGTTGTTCTCCAGCGCCAAATCAATCGCGTTCTGCAGTGAGATGTAGAGCTTGCCGTCGCGCATCAGCTGCTCGAGCCGCGGCGAGTTTGCCAGATCAGGCTTCGCTACAAGGCTCGGCGCGTAGGCGCGGAAGGGATTGTCCGAATGCGGAATCGCGAGGTTCGAAGGCGTTTTTATGTTCAGGTGCGAGGGGGCACTGGGCGCGGAAGGAAGCGGTGTCTGCTGCGCCGGCGCATTTGACGTTTGCGGCTGAGGCGCAGGCGGAGTTTGTGACTGTGGCGCCGGCGGATTCTGCTGCTGCGACGGCGGCGCGCCGGAAGTGTCCTGTTGCGCTTGCGCACCGACCAGCAGCGCACAAACAATGGCGATCGCGATTGGGGACCGCGCCAGGCGCTCCATCATGAACGGACGGCCTCCCCCGTTTGCTCGAGCGCCGGATTCGCCGTATCGCTGATCAGCCACCCATCCTTCATCTGGATGATGCGCGAGCCATAGGACGCGTTCACTTCCGAGTGCGTGACCTGCACGATGGTCGTGCCTTCCTGATTGAGCTTGGTGAACAGTTCCATGATCTCTTTCGCCTGGCTGGAATGCAGGTTGCCGGTAGGTTCGTCGGCCAGCAACAGGGCGGGACGATGGATCACCGCGCGGGCCACTCCGACCAGTTGCTGCTGTCCGCCCGAAAGCTGGTTGGGATACAGGTCCTTCTTGGCGACGATCTGAAAATGGTCGAGCGTTTCGGCAACCATCCCCTGCCTTTGCGCGCGGGGGATGTCCTTGTACGAAAGCGGCAGGTCGATGTTCTCCTGCACCGTCAGGTCATCGAGCAGGTGATAGCTCTGGAAGACCATGCCGATCTTGCGCTTGGCGAGTTCGGCGCGGTCCTTGCGCTTCATCAGGTGCACCGGCTGTTCGCCAAACCAGTACTCGCCTGCCCACTGGTCGTCGAGCAAGGCAAGCACGTTCAGCAGCGACGATTTTCCCGCCCCCGAAGGACCCATGACGGTGACAAATTCACCCTCGTTGATGGTGAGGTCGATGCGGCGCAGTACCCACGTCTGCCCCGCCCCGGTCTTGTAACTGCGTTCGACATTTTTGAGAGTAATCATGGTTTGTAAATTTCGATGGGCTCTTAGCTTTTAGCCCTTAGCTCTTAGCAATCAGTCACGCCTCTGTTTTGTCCAAGGGCCTGCTAAGAGCTAATAGCTAACAGCCAGAGCCGCCTTTCTCACTCCCATCTCAGCGCCCTCACCGGGTCGATGCGCGAGGCACGACGCGCCGGGATATAGCTGGCGATCAGGCCGCAGGCCAGCAACAGCAGGCAGACACCGACGATGGTCGCTGCGTCGTACGGCACCACGCCGTAGAGGAAACTACGCAATATGCTGCCCGCGGAGATCGCCGCGACAATGCCAATCGCCACCCCGACGCCGAGCAGCAGCACGGCCTGACGCAGAACCAGGCGAACAACATTCGAGCGCGTCGCTCCCAATGCCATGCGCAGGCCGATATCTCGCGTGCGCTGGCTGACGTTGTAGGCCAGCAGTCCATAAATTCCGGCAATAGCAATCAGCAGAGCGGCGCCGGCAAAGATCCACAACAGGCGGACCGCCAGCGTCTGGCTGCCCAGCGAAGTGTCCACCAGATCCTGTAACGTGCGAATACCCAGGACGGCAAGGTCGGGATCGAACTCGCGCAAGGTGCTACGCAGGCTTGGAACCACGGCCGAGGGCTCGATGTGCGTGCGCAACGCGACGTTGCTAAACATTGACAGGATCGGCTGCAGTTCGTCGCCGGGCACCAGTTGCGAATAAGAGATGTTGACTTCAGGTTGTACTTCCTCAGACATCGAGGTCTGATGGTTATTCTCGACCACGCCGACGATGGTCACGACCCCATGGGGACCGCTGTCGGCAATCTTCAACTGCCGGCCCAGCGGATCTTCACCCGGGAAATACTTTCGAACCAGTGCCTGGTTGACGATGGCTACGGCTGCACCAGCCGGCCCGTCGGAATCGCTTAGCAGCCTGCCTTGCAGCAAGTGAATTCCCAGGGTGCGATACAAACTCGGACTCACCGTGCGCACATCGGCGACAGCTTTGTTGGAAGGATCCTTGGGGCGTCCCAGGATCTCGAAACTGCCGCGAGCCTGGAAATTCGGGGATAAGGGTAGTGCCGTGGTAATGGCGGCGGAGTCGACGCCGGGAAGATGCGACAGGCGATCGAGCAACGGCCGGTAGAACACCTGCGATATGTCCTTACCGGCATATTTGCCGGTGTTCCCCAACATGCCTCCGCCACCCTGAGGAAGGAAGATCGCCGTGGTGACCACATTGTGGGGGACGAAACCCAGGGGCAAACTACGCAGGGCCAGCAGACTCCGCAGCAGCAACCCAGCCGATATCAGCAGCAGCAGAGAAAGCGCGATCTCGCCGACGACCAGCGCGTCCCGAAAATGTTTCTGCCGGCGGCTGGCGCCCGCGCTCGGCATTCCTTCGCGCAAAGCTTCCTGCGCCGAAGCGCGCGCGGCCTGCAGCGCCGGAATCAATCCAAAGAGTACTGCCGACAGGATAGAGAAGCCGACCAGCGCGGCGGTGACGCGCGTATCAATATGAATGTGGCTGGAGAGCGGCAGGTACAGGTCGAGATAGAACTTCAGCGCACGAACGCAGCCGAAGGCCAAAGCCAGTCCAAGGGCTGCGCCGCTAAAAGACAGCACCAGGCTCTCCGTTAGAAATTGCCGGACGAGCCGTCCCTTGGCCGCTCCGATGGCGCTGCGAATCGCTATCTCACGCCGGCGTCCCGTGGTACGGGAGAGCAGCAAACTGGCAACGTTGGCGCAGGCGATCAGCCAGACTGCGAGCACGGCAAACTGCAGGGCCAGCAATGCCGGTCGGACGTTACCGGTCAGTACCTCACGATAACGCTTCACCCTGACGCGCTTGTCCAGTTCGAGCTTGGCATACGCTTTGGCGATGTTCTCCTGAATACCGCTCAATTCCGCCTGAACCGAACCGAGCGACACCCCGGGCTTGAGACGCCCCACGGCGGTCAGAGTGCGCGAATCGCGCGCCTCATATTGCGAATTTGACAGCAGCGGCTGCCACACTGTGGGACCACCGCCTACAACCGGAAACTCGAACCCCGCCGGCATCACTCCGATGACGGTGTAGACCTTTTCGCCCAGCTTCAGGGACTGGCCAATCACATCGGGGCGCTTGCCAAAGAACCGCTCCCAGGCCGGAACGTTAAGAAGAATGCCGTCACCGTGCCCGGGCTGCCCGTCTTCCGCCAGGAAGCCGCGGCCCAGCACCGCCTGTACCTGCAGAACGGAAAACAGATTCGAGCTGCTTGCGATTACCGGAATGAAGTCGGAGAACCCGGGAACATCGACGCTGCGCACGCTTTCGGTGTACCAGCCGACGTCCTGGAAGGAATGGCTCTGCGCGCGCCAGTCGCGAATGTCCGGAAGAGAGGAGATGCTGGAGATCGGGCCCGCCAAATCCTCGGAACGCGACTCGCTCATCTCGACGATCTGGTCTGCCTTGGGGAAGGGCAGCGGCCGCAGGAGCACGGCGTCGATCACCGCAAACATCGCCGCATTCACGCCAATTCCGAGCGCCAGCGTCAGGACAGTCACGGTAGAGAAGCCGGGATTCTTGCGCAGCTGGCGAAAGGCGTAGCGGAGATCTTGGAGGAGTCCAGTCATATGAAAGCCATTAGCCATTAGTCATTAGCAATTAGCTTGGGCCTTCGGACTGGCACATTCTTAGCAGCTAGCGGCGTGACTCTCCTGCTCATGCATACGTTTAATGCAGCGGAAGAGGCTCGCGTGGCAGATCAAAAGCTAATTGCTAGCGACTAATTGCTAATTGCTGCTTTTATTGCGCCTCCTGCATCAGCCTCCGCAGCTCTTCCTCGGCGACAACCTTGCCGTCGAACAGGTGGACTTCACGTTGCGCATGCGCGGCAAAGCGCGGATCGTGCGTCACCATGCAGATGGTCGCGCCTTCGCGATGCAGCTTCTGCAACAGCTCCATCACCGCTTCGCCGTTACGCGAGTCGAGGTTTCCGGTAGGCTCGTCGGCCAGCAGGATCGAGGGCGATCCGGCGAGAGCGCGCGCTACGGCGACACGCTGCTGCTGACCGCCGGAGAGCTGCGAAGGATAGTGACGCAGACGGTGCGCCATGCCGACGCGCTCCAGCGACTCCAGCACCCGGCGCTTGCGTTCGGCGCCCGGCATGCCGTCGCGATAGGTGAGCGGCAGCTCGACGTTCTCGTACACCGTGAGGTCGCCGATGAGGTTGAAACTCTGGAAGATGAAACCGATCTCGCGATTGCGGATGCGCGAGCGGTCGCCGAAATCCAGGTTCTCCACCGGCTGGCCATTCAGCTTGTAATTGCCGGCGGTGGGGGTGTCGAGCAGCCCGATGATGGAGAGCAGAGTCGACTTGCCGCAGCCCGAGGGCCCGGACATGGCGACATATTCGCCCTTGCGAACCGTCAGGTGGACACCGGAAAGCGCGTGCGTTTCGACCTCATCGGTGTAGAAGACCTTGGTCATGTTTTCGATTTCAATCAGCGGAATGCCTGCTTCGCTCATGTGTTTGATCCAATCTTATGGAGATGGTGCGAGTCGCTAGTGGGCTCTTAGCTATTAGCTTCTGGCTTTTAGCAATCACGCTCTATGATCAACTCGCGCCTGCTTGTTAGTACGCGGCCTTTATTAACCGTGTTCCGTTCCATCAGGAAAACTGTTCACTAAGAGCTAAAAGCTAATGGCTAAGAGCCGTACTCTACTCCAGCCGCACCCGATCCGTGTTGTCCCACCGCGACATGTCGGACAGAATCACCGTGTCGCCTTCTTTTAGTCCTGAGTCGATCTCGATCAAGTTCACGGAAGCGCGTCCCGTTTTCACCTGCACGCGAGAGGCGCCGTTGCCGGAAGAATCGAGCTTGAACATCGAGATGGTGCTGTTTTCCTGACCGAACGCCGGACGTCCGACGTAAAGCACGTTGTCCATCTTTTCCAGGTCAATGGTGCCGTCGACGCTCAGGTCGGGGCGTGCGCCCTTGGGCAATTCGCCGGTGAGCTTCACGTCGACGGTGACGGTGCCGTTCTGCACGGCGGGATCGACGCGGCTGACTTCACCCGCGATCACTCCGTTATGTGTATCGATGGAAGCGGGCTCACCGATCTGCACATCACGCGCCTGGGTCTCGGGAATTTTCAGCTCGGCCATCAGATGGTTTGGCTGGACGATCTTTGCCAACTCGGTTCCCGGCAGTACGTGCTGGCCAACCTGGAGCGGCATTTCCACCAGCACACCGTCGACGCCGGCCTGCACCTTGAGGCGCGCTAACTGCGTCTGCTTCAATTCAGCCAGAGCGCGCATCTGCTCGACCTTCGCCTGCTGGACGGCGAGTTGCGACTTGATCGCCTCGGCATTGATCTTGAGCCGCTCGTCCTCGATCTTGTCGCGCGTTGCCATCTCCTGCGCTTTGCCTTCGGACGCTTTTGCTGCCAATCCGGAAATCACGCCCAGGTCGTAAAGCCCTTTGTCGGTCTGTGCCTGACGCTGGGCTTCGCTGTAGTCGGCGTTCACGGTGGCGGCGCCGGCCTTTTGGGTCATCAGATCGCTGTCAAGCTTGACCTTCAGGCTCTGGTATTCGGCTTCGGCGGCCTTCACCTGTAGTTGTGCGTCGAGCGCCTCCTGCTCAAGCTGCGGATTGACCATCTCTACGAGCACAGTATTGGCGGTGACTTGCGAGCCGGGGAGCTTATCAATGCGGATGACGGTTGCTTCCGTTTCTGCGGGAATCTGACGGACATCTTCGTGGCTGGGGGTGAGCGACCCAAGTCCGCGCACCTGGCGCAGCATCGAGCCGCGCTTCACGGTGTCGGTCCAGATCGTACTGCGGTCGACGGTGGGCGCAGCCGGCTTCAGACGCGAAATGCCGACCGTCACTCCGACGAGAACAAGCAGCGCCACAACCGACCAGATAATCTGCCGGCGGCGCTTTTGACGTTTGATTTCGGGGCGGGCGATATCCATTACAACTTCCTTTTTGCAAGCGGGGAGCCATTTGGTGGTGCCGCTAACTCCTCATGTCTCATAGGTTTGTGGCGCACATAGAAGTGGATGGCTGAAGGTCTCTGTCCCCTCACGGATAGAAGTGTCCGATATCGGACACAATTTGGCAAGGCTGAAAATGCGCGCCTCGACAGCGGATTTTGTGTGGCCAACCTGCCCATTTGCCTGATGTCCGGTCGCGCGCTGAGTGGCATTGTGGAGCTACGAAGGAACCCCAAGCATCAGGAGTAAAGAAGATGGCAAGTGCAAGCGAAATCTGGACGGGAATATCGGATCATGCTGCCGCATTGGCTGACCAGGCCGGCAAAGCTGTCGTTGCGGTGGACTCGGGACATCGGGTAGCGGCGAGCGGCGTTCATTGGAAGCCGGGCGTGATTGTGACCGCGAGTCATCTGGTCCGCCGCGCGAGCGAAGTAAAAGTGCTGCTGCCCGACGGCACATCGACGAGCGGAACTGTGGTTGGTCGCGACGGCGCAACCGATATCGCAGCGGTGCGCATTACGGAAGAAACAAAGCTGGCCACGCTCCAATTCACCCGGCAAGCCAAAGTTGGTGAAGTAGTCATGGCGATTGCACGTTCGGGACGCGGTGAGCTGTCGGCCAGCATTGGCATCGTCGCGCGGATCGGGGCATCTTGGCAGACGTGGCGAGGAGGGCAGATCGAGCGGCTCATTCGGCCCGACGTTTGCCTGTATCCCGGGCAGTCCGGCAGTGTGCTGGTCAACGCACGCGGGGAGGCGATCGGCATCAACAGCGCTGTGCTGGCGCGGGCTTCCGTGATCACCGTTCCGGTTGAGACCGTCGATCGAATTGTGGCGGAGTTGCTCGAGCGCGGCCATGTTGCGAAGCCATACATCGGAGTCGCAATGCAAGCTGTGCCGCTTCCGGAAGATTGGCGATCGGCTGCGGCGAATCAGGAGTATGGCTTGCTCGTTATGCATGTGACTCCCGAAGGCCCGGCGCAAAAAGCCGGTATCAATCTGGGCGATGTCATCGTCAGCGCGGAAGGTGAGCAGGTAAGTGACTTTCGTAAGTTGTACCTTCAGCTGGGACGTAAGCGTACTGGTGAAGCCCTGAAGTTGCGAGCGCTGCGCTCGGGTAAACCTGTCGATGTCACGGTGGAGTTAGGCGATCGGCCGCGCGTGTAGCGCGTCGATGTGGGTTGAGGAGATAGCTTGTCGGTTGCCCTGAATGTCGGCGATGTGACCCGGGAATTCGCAGAGCCAGAGCGGATAACGCGCGTGCTGATCGTAGCTGACGCTCCCGCAGCCGCAGTGCGCCTTCATCGGCTGCTCGAGGGCGGCGCGGCAGTTCAGGTTGTGGGCCGTCTCGCCGGCACATCCAGGCTTGCATCCTCCATAGCAGAGCTCAGTCCCGACGTCGTGTTGTGGCATGTCGGGGCTGAGCGTGCATTGCACGTGAATGACACGCCAGAGGTGCCGCTCGTCGTGATTGTTGATCAGCCGGAGCCGGCGTGGATTCATGAATTCTTATCCGGCAAAGTGCGAGCTCTTCTCGTAGGGGATCCAGGCTCCGCCGAGCTTGTCGCTGCGATTCAATGTGCGATTGCTGGGCTGGTCACACTTTCTCCCAAGCTGAGGGCCTTCTTGCGTCCGGGCATAGTCACCGCGGATGAGAACGAATATGCCGAGCACCTGACCGGGCGTGAGCAGGAAGTATTAGAGATGATGATGGAAGGGCTCTCCAACAAGGAGATTGCGATGTGCCTGAATGTTTCCACGCACACCGTGAAATTTCACATCAGCTCGGTATTGGGGAAACTCGGGGCCTCTACCCGCACCGAGGCCATAACCATAGGCTTGCGTCGGGGACTAATTACAATCTGAAGGCTAGTCTTTATCGTGCGCGAGAACGTGATTGTGCGCCAGATATTTGGTGCGGATCTCGCGCAGTTTGTCGACATGCTTCTCACTCAGCGTCTGCTGCCGGCCGAGCATGTGCGTCACCAGCGCGATCTTGGCGAAGTGCTCCACGGTCTCCATATTCATATAAGCGTTGAGCAGGTCAGCACCGTAGGTGACGACGCCATGGTTTGCCATAAGGATTGCCTCATGGTCGGCGACCAGGGGCGCTAGCGCCTCGGCCAGCTCGGGAGTGCCGGGCGTTTCGTAGCTGGCGAGCGGAACCGAACCCAACGTGACGATGAGCTCGGCGCACAAAGCACGATCGAGGGCGAGTCCGGCGGCGGCGAATCCGGTGGCCGTTGGGGGATGTGCGTGCACAATTCCGCCGATGTCGGGCCGCTTGCTGTAGATCAACAGGTGCATGGCGATCTCGCTGGAACAATCGCGTTTGCCGCTGACCTTCTTGCCGTGGGGGTCAACGATGACCAGATCATCGACCTCCAGCAGGCCTTTGCTCATCGCCGTCGGCGTGGAAAGGATGTTGCCGTTTTCCAGACGCACCGACAGGTTGCCATCGGTCGCCGCAACCAAACCGGTCTGGTGCAGCAGTTTGCCGAAGCGGACAATTTCTTCCCGATGCTGTTGCTCTGTCTTCATGCAGGTGTAACTGGGGCGCCCCAACGAGGTGATAAATGTATCGTACCGCAGCTTTCACCTGCCCGGAAAGGGAAGATAAACATTCCGTGGTGATCTGTGTACTATCCCTGCCGTTGGTCGTGTGATCGCCGCCTGCGAGACAATGGTGTGTGCTGGTTTCCGACTTCGATTACCACCTGCCTGAGGAACTGATTGCCCAGCAACCGCTGGCGGACCGGGCTGCCTCCCGTCTGTTGCATGTCAACCGCGGGCGGGATGTGCTGCGGGACTGTCACTTTCGAGATTTTCCCGGCATGTTACGGCCGGACGACCTCCTGGTCCTCAACAACAGCAAAGTCCTGCCGGCCCGGCTCTATGGCCACCGCAGCGGGTCGCGCGCACAGAAGGTTTCGCAAGGGAATGCGGCGGCGAGAGATTTCTTGCGTGGCCGGGTCGAGGTCCTGCTTACGAAACAGCTCTCGTCATCGCCCAACGAGTGGGAAGCGCTGGTTCATCCTGGCCGCAAGCTGGGAATTGGCGAGCGGATTTACTTTGGGGCGGGGGCCAGCGAGAGCTCGCACGAGCTGGCAGGCGAAATTGTCGGACGAGGGACATTCGGCGAGCGTCGTCTGCGCTTCGATCCGGCCGTCGACTTCTTCGAGGTCCTCAGCCGGATTGGCCACATTCCCCTGCCTCCGTACATCGATCGCCCCGACCAACTCGAGGACCGTCAGCAGTACCAGACGGTATATGCCAAGCCCCCGGGCTCGGTGGCGGCGCCTACTGCGGGCCTGCACTTTACGGCGGAGATCCTGGAGCGCATTCGTCAGCGTGGAGTCGAGACCGCCGAACTCACTTTGCATGTCGGCCTGGGAACATTTCAGCCGGTGCGGGTCGAAGTCGTGGAGGAGCACAGGCTGCATACGGAGAGCTTCGACATTCCGCCGGAAACCGCTGAGCGCATTCAGAGCGCGCGCGATGCAGGCAGGCGGATTGTGGCGGTTGGAACCACGACGGTGCGCACCCTCGAGTATGCGGCTCGACAGGGGGCTGACGGACGCATAACAGGGCAGCGAGGCGAGGCCGACATCTTCATCTATCCCGGATTCGGCTTTCGCGTTGTCGGGGCGATGCTGACGAACTTTCATCTTCCGAAGTCGACGCTGTTGATGCTGGTCTCGGCTTTTGCCGGCCGAGAACGAGTGCGGCGCGCCTACGAGCATGCGGTAGGACAGCGGTATCGGTTTTATTCGTATGGCGATTGTATGTTTGTGGAGTGAGGACAGGTCAGAGTCATAGTCCTGGGCGCCCGCAATGAAAAAGCCCCGTCCTAGCCAAAAGAAGGCTGAAACGGGGCACGCAAAATGATCGTAGTTACTGGTTGCTGATGGTGGCCGTCGATCCATCGAACTTCGTGACGTTGATGGTGAACGGCTCGTTGTAGCTGGCAGCACGGTCCTGCAACACCCTGAGGCCGATCTGCTCGCCCAGCAGCAGCGACCAGAAGCTGGAGCTACGGAAGTGGATACCGGCATGGATGCCGTGTCCCTGGGTAATGTTCCATCCAAGCTTGGACAGTTCACCATTGATCGTAAGATCGCCCGCGTCGCTGCCGGTGTACGGCACTAGAGTCGTGCCATCCTCGCTCGGCATCATCACGTCAGAGCCCGCGGCTTGCAATAGCGGCTGAATCTTCTTGCTGCCGTCGAAGAAGAACTTCGCCGCCGTGATGCAGGCGCCCCCGACGGTGCCGTGTCCCGTCGGATAGCACGGGTGAGTCGGCGAGCCCTCCGGGAAGGGTTGCGGTAACAGGTAGCTGCCGTACGTGCTGTAGATGATCGGCAACACGGCGGAGTTCAGCATGTCAGAGTGGAGCGCAAGGGCAGCCTGTGGCATCGGGTTCTGGCTCGTTAGCCGAGCATGCACAAGTCCACCGTATTCCTCCGGACGCATGCGCAGATCGACGATCCACTTGTGGAACCAGGCGCCCTTCAAGGCACGCGTCGCCATCTCTCCGATCGTACCAGCGGCGTCGGGTCCTCCTAGTGTGCCGAATCCTTTTTCCGAACGTGAGCCGATGTAGGGATTCCCGGGATTCGGCGGAGCTTTGATACCTGCCAAAATCAGGAATGCCGTGAAGTACGCCTGATACAGTACGTCCACGCGGGTATAAGACGCCAGGTCGCGACCCATGCGCATGAAGAGAAAATTCGGGTCGAATGTAACGTGCCCGTTCGGGTTACCACCGTTCTGAACGTGCTGGAACTCGACTGGATCGGTCATGAAATCCGCGCCGCCGGAGCCGATTGACTGGAACCGCTGCATCTGCTGGGTGATCGGCTGGCAGCCGAAGAATGTCGGCTGGATCATGAACTGGGAGAGATAGGGACCCTGAACCGGACCATCGCCGGGCACAAACTGTCCGCGGAACAGGTTCGCCGGCGTGACCGGGTACGGGAACTGGCTGCCCGCACTTTTCACATACGACATGTTGTTCAGATCGGCGCATGCCTGAGCGGCCAGCAAACTGCCAGAGTAATCGCTGAAGTTGACGTCCCGCAGCACTCCAGCCCAGTAGTGTTCGGCTTCTTCTGCCGCTGTCTGCGCACTGGCAACACTAGGGGCTGGCGGGATGATTGTCGCGTGGGAGTCCAATCCTTCCAGGTCAAACGCCAGGCTGCCCTGCGGTCCGTTTAACTGCGAAACCGGACCTGGACCGCCGGGACTACCAACCAATATGTTTTGGAAATCGGAGAAACGGCCGCTCTGCAACGCAAACAGCATGCTCTGATACGAAGAGCGATTCGGTATGCCCAGCGCGTCATGCTGCAGTCCCTTACTGTATTGCGCGCTGTAATCGAGAAAGCGCCGGATATCGCCATTGTCAGGCTGTACGCCGACATCGATCTTTTCGGCGATGGCGGTGTTTTTGCGATAGTTGAAGCTGTCGTTTGCGCGGTTATTGGAACGATAGGGAACGACAGAGGCTTCGGCTTCACCGTGCTTGCCTTCGATCAGCGGTTCGAATGGCACAGCCGCCAGTGCGACGGCCGCGGCGCCGCCGACGCCCATTTTGCCTAAGAAGGATCGACGGCTGGTGTCCGCCGGCCCATTGGCCTGCTGCGTCTGTTTGTCATGGGTCTCCTCGCCTGCGACAGGCGGGGTCCCGTCGGGACAACTCTGTGGATCTTTCATGAAAGCTCTCTCCCTTCGCTTTGGCACGTGAAGCAAGCACACAGGGAGAGCCGCAGAAGGGGTTGATGTCGCGTGATCGTCTGCGCATCCGCATTACCTTCCTTAAGCAATTCTCCAAGCGGCTAGCACTTGGTAGTGATACCTACTTGAACCACTGCAACTCCCTACCATCAAACCCTTGATTTAAAGTTGCTGCTCGAGTGCGCGTTGCAGACTGAACCTACCCAATCTGCAATCCGCATCCGTCCTTAAATTTAGTACGGACCTAATTTTGTACCGAGGGTGAGGGACGTGAGCACGCAATTATAGCCCGGTACCTCGGCGCAACAACGCTGAATTTATCTGAGTTTCCCGAAGCGGGACGAAATAAGAAGGCGAAGAATCCCGAGTGCGCGGGCACAAGCCAATCTCGGATCCGGCCCTGACGCAAACACCTAGCCAAGAACGGGTGCCATTTGTGTTTAGCCGTGGGCGTTAACCCGCGGTCCGATGCGCAAAAATAATCCGACCACGCCTCTGAACTACCCATAAAAAATCCCACCCTGTGCTCTAGTTTGAGCGACAGGGTGGGAAGGTTGCGATGTAGCTTGTTACTGGTTACTGATGGTGGCCGTTGTGCCATCGAACTTCGTGACCTGGATGGTGAACGGCTCGGCATAACTGCGGGCACGGTCCTTCAACACGCTGAGTCCCACCTGCTCGCCCAGCACGATGGAGTAGTAGCTGGAGCTGCGGAAGTGGATGCCGGCGTGGATGCCGTGTCCGGTGGTGATATTCCATGCGAGCTTTGACAGTTCGCCATTGACGGTGAGGCTGTCGCGATCGGCGCCTGTGTACGGGGTGAGTCCGAGGCCGTCCGAGGTGGGCACCATGACGTCCGATCCCGCAGCCAAGAGCAGCGCCCGAATCGGCTGGCTTCCGTCGAAGAAGAACTTCATCGCGGTGATGCAGGCGCCGCCTACCGTTCCGTGTCCGGTTGGATAGCAAGGGTGCGCCGGCGCTCCCTCAGGAAATGCCTGCGGCAACAGGTAGGTACCGTATTGTCCATGAATGATCGGCAGGACGGCCGAGTTGAGCAGGTCCGGATGCAGAGCCAACGCGGCCTGTGGCATCGGGTTCTGATTCGTAAGGCGAGCGTGCACCAGTGCGCCGACCTCTTCCGGGCGCTGCCGCAGATTGACAACCCACTTATGGAACCAGGCAGCTTTCAATGCGCGGGTCGCCATTTCAGGGACTGTGCCGACGGCGTCGACTGGGCCGCCCTCCGGGCCACCAAAGGTACCAAAGCCGTGCTGAGTTAGCGAACTGTTGTATGGGTTCCCGGGGTTCGGCGGACACCCGATCTCCGCAAGGATCAAGCAGGCGGTAAAGTATGCCTGATGGAGGGCATCCACATGGGTGTAAGCCGCCATGTCTCGACCCATACGCATGTGGCGGTTTACCGGATCGAAGGACAGGCTGGCCGAGGGCGGAAATCCGCTCTCAACACTAAGGTATTCGGTCGGATTGGTGAGGTAGTCCGCGCCGCCTTCGCCAACCGACAGGAAGCGCACCATCAGCTGACTCATCGGCTGCACGCCGAAGAAGCAAGGCTGCAACAGGAACTGCGAGAGGAATGGTCCCTGCACGCTTCCATCACCAGGAACAATCTGGCCACGGAACAGATTCTGCGGCGTCACCGGATGGGGGAAGATGCTGTTCTGGCTCTGCACATAGGACATGTTATTGAGGTCAGCGCAGGCCTGCGCGGCGAGGCCACTGCTCGGATAGTCCTCAAACTGCACGTCGCGCATGAGAGCGCCCCAATAGTGCTCGACCTCTTCGGCAGCGGTCTGTGCACTGCTGACGGACGGAGCGGGTGGGATCCCGGTCGCGAACGCATCCAATCCCTCCAGATCGAAGGCCAATGCGCCCATGGGACCATTCAAAGTCCCAGTGAAACCAGGTCCACCGGGGTTGCCAACCTGGACGTTTTCGAAGTCGGAGAAGCGGCCGGTCTGCATGGCATGCGCCAGGCTAATCCATGAAGAAGGTCTCACAATTCCCAGCGCATCGTGAATCAGGCACTTACTCCAACTGCCGCTGAAGTCGGTGAAGCGGCGTGAATCGCCGTTGTCGGGCAACACGCCATTGTCGATCTTCTCGCTGATCGCCGTATTCTTGCGGTAATTAAAACTGTCGTTGGAGCGGTTGTTTGACCGATAGGGAACGACCGAGGCCTCGGCCTCGGCGTGTTTGCCTTCGATCAGTGGTTCGAGAGGAAGGGCAGCCAGCGCCATAGCAGCGGCGCCGCCCATACCGACTTTGCCCAAGAAAGAGCGCCGGCTGCTGTCGGCCGGTGTGCCCTCCTGTTGCGGCTTGTCATTGTCGTTAGTCGCCTCGCCGGATACGGGCGCGGCCTTTGCACACTCGTGCGGATCCTTCATGAAGTTTTCTCCCTTCGATAGTTGGTTGGCAAAGCAAGCCAAACGAAGATCCCGGCTAGGTGGGAAATCGCGTAGAAGTGCCTATCCCCATTACTCGCCCCGAGAAGATCTGCGTAATGGCCTGCGCAGCGTTATTCCTAACTACACAATGGAAAAGCGGTACCTATGCCACAGAGCCCCAAAAAACAGCCACGCCGAGCAGCAACGAGAAGAGGCTCTTACGTCACGAAAAAATGCCTGTGCTGCAAGGTCGAGCTCAACCCCTGGACGCCCGCGGTACCCTTTCGGAGACAGGTACCGCGCGACAGGGAATGCGCAGATCGTAGCTAGTGCCCGGCGAGCAGCGCTGACCCGGCACATGACGCAACAATCCTCATAACAAAAGTTACGGCGTGAGCTCCCAGATAACGCCGGAACCATGCGTGCCGCCCAGCGAAGCCGTGCCGAACATATTTCCGGAGGCGTCAAAGGTTACGTTGCCGTAGGGACGGCTGCCGTCGTTGCCGGCGGCAAAGTCGTGCACCGAGCTATAGGTAAAGCCGCCGCCGGACCGGGCCAGCTCGTAGACATTGCCATGGCCTGTCGCGCCGTCGCAGACCGTGGTGCCGAAGAGATTGCCGTTGCTGTCGGCCGACAGCGTTCCCCACGGGCCGCACTGCGTGCCGCCGGTGAAGCTGTTAAGCAGGGTGTAGTTAAAGCTGGAGCCGCTGGGCGAGAGTTCGAAAACCGTACCGCCGCCGCCGCTTCCGCCGTTACTGGTGGAGCCGAACAGATTGCCGACGTTATCGATGTAGAGGCCCGCTGTGGGATAGCCTCCATCAGTGCCGCCGGTGAAGCTGTAGATTACTCGCTCGCTCCAGCCGCCGCCGTTGGGCGAGAGCTCATAGACCGCGCCGAGACCGTTGGCGCCGCCCTGGGTGGTCGCGCCATACATATTGCCCATGCTATCGAAGACAACGCCACCAAACGGCGTAGCGCCATCGGGAGTGCCGCTAAAGGCATAAATAGGCTGCTCCGACCAAACGCCGCCGGACTGGGTCATCTTGTAGACCACACCGAATCCGTTGCCGCCAACGGAGGTCGTGCCGTACATATGGCCCTGGGCATCGAAGACGACATCACCGTAGCGAGGCTGCCCGCCGTCCGCGCCGCCGCTGAAGCCGTAGATCACGGTGGCGTTCCAGTTACAGATCGCGGTGGTGCAGGCGTTGAGTTGAGGTCTCAGGTTGAAAACATAGCCCGAACGATACTGATCGAGGTTATTGGGACTGGTGCCGTAGAGACTGCCATCGGGACCGATAATGGCTCGAGCGGCAAGAGCGCCGTCAAAAAGTTGCAGAGCGGCGAAGATCCAGCCTGTTCCGGCGCGGCGGAATTGAAAGACGACGCCCCAATTGACGCCCTCGTTGCCGCTGTGCGTGGTTCCATAGAGCTTCCCGCCGCGATCTATGGATAAGCCGGCATAAGGCTGGGCGCCGTCCCGTCCGCCAGCGAAATTGTAAAGTACCTGATAATTCTGGGCGTGCACTGTGCCAGGTACGGCGAGAGTCAGGACAAATGCAAGCGCCAGAGCGACCGTAGTGACCTCCCGGCCGAGTCCAGCCGGAAATCTCCCTTCGTTGACAACCTTCATGAAAACCCTCCCTGGGGTGGTTTGAAGCCAGCAACTGGAAATTCAGGATTTCAAGTGCACGGCAATATACACCCAATTGGTGCGGTTCGTCCCCCTTTTTTTTTATCTTTTTACGGAGTGCGGAGAGAAGAGAGGGCGCGGTTCCGGAGACCCGCGTGTTGGTGCCAGCTCACGGCAGGTTTTGGAGGCCGGCGCGATTGGGAATTCGAAAATTTCTCCGAGGCGAATTGCCCCGCCTCAGTAATTGACCGGCATCGTGTAGCTCCTCTCGCCGGTTCAGCGCAATCCGCAGATTCAGCCCCGAAATCAGGTTGCTGAGGCGTGCAACAATTTTGGAGGGCGTGAGGGCTTGCGAGTTCGCTTGCGGTGGAGTGCGGTGCGGTGGCCGCGGCGGTCTTCCTGCTTGAAGCGCGCCTTCTTGGCTTTCGAGCCCCAGGCCGTGCGCTCCTGGCCTTCGCTCCAGTAACTTTGATATCCGCCGCTGTGCAGCTCGAAAGGCCGCCTGATTTTGCCCATGTGATCGAAGCGCACGGAGCCGGGCTTGTGGAAGGTCTCGAAGTACGCCGGGTAGACAAAGTTGGTCATGGCGATGCGGTCGATGTGGAAGAAGAGCTCCTCGACGGGGTCGGCGACTTCGTAGTCGTAAAGGCGGTTGGGCCTGGGCCCGGTAGTGTAGAGGTTGGCAGCGGGGTCAACCAGCATCTCGGCGAGCTCGTGCGAGGTGGCAACGCTGATCTGGTCCTTCTGCTTGAGCACGTTCTTGACGTAGACCTTCGACAGGGGAAGGCCGTCGGGCGTGAGGTCGTGAAAACCCTCGAGCGAGGCGTCGCGATAGGCATCAAGGAAGGCGATGGCCCAATGGCCTGGAAGGAAGCCGGGGGACCTCACCAGACGAGCGGGCGTTCCCCAGACCGGCGCGAGGTGGTCATCGACGAACTTTTGCATGGCGGCGATGAGGGCATCGAGATCGAGGCCAATCGAGGTGTTCTTCGTTTTGTCGAAGACGGCGATGTGAGGTACGGGCGGATGGGAAGGACGATCCATGAGAGTTGCATAGCATGGATTCGGCGGAGGGAGAAGTTACTGGTTTGGCTCTTGGGTGTTGGGTTCTCGCAAAGAGGCAGCCCAGGTTAGCCCAAAGCGACGGGCGAGCCTGGAGAACAGGTGAAGCGAAGAGCAGCTATCGCGGCAAAATGTCGTTCAATGCCCACTCGATGCGATCGACTTCTTCGCGGATCACGCGGATCGCCTGCTGATTGGCAGGAATCGGGAGCGGGGCGATCGCTTCGACAGCATGCCGGATCTTATGATTGCGGTCCCAGATCAGGTTGATACGCGCCGAGGTCTCGCGCCGGTGATGGTAGATCCTACGGACCAGCTTAGTGGTGAGCCAGGCGAAGGCGATCCCGAAGGTCATCTCAATCGGAAGCCGGTCGGTGGCGCCATCGAATTGGAAGAAGGCAAGGCGGTAGACGGCCTCGCCCGCGCCCAATGAAGCGAAGATGACTCCCAAGCCAATGAAGGCGAGGGTAAGACGATCCTTGGTGCGAAGCTGAGCCAAGGTTTGTTGGCGGCTGGAATTGTGCAGCGGTGACATTCATCCTCCCGGGAAAGAGCCAATAAAGCAGAGAAATTCTATTTTGCTACAAGCCGCGCTTTGTGGCGAGGGCGAATCGGCGGGAATGGTGTCGAGTTTGTAAAAGATGTTCGGATTTTGGAAAATGCCGGCCGGCGATTGCCGCCTTGATGACGGCCGCAAGGCGGCGGGGTTGAGCCCGCGCGGCACGTCGGGCTTGAGTTCGTCAATGAGGGCCAGAACCTCTAAGGTGGCCATTGCGGCAACTGGGTGTGAAATTTGGTGAGAGATTCTTGAACTGCGCGGCAAGGTTCACTGGTGTGTGGTTGCAGCGGAGGCGGAAATTGCCGTGGGCGCATTGGGCGCGCCTGGACGGGGTTCATCTGGCGGAATGCTCACCCAGGTCTTTCCATCCGGCGCCCGGCCTGACTGGGAAATTCCATAAGCACACCAGGCGCGAAAGCCGTTCGAGAAGTAAGGGCCCAGGCGCTTCAGATTGCTGACCTGATCTTCCAGCTTGGGAGGATCCAAGGCGAAGGCATCCGGCGGACCTGCCGGCGTATCAATACCCGGCCGGAATGCTGTCATCAGCCGGGCATCATAATCGCGGGGCCGCTCGGCTCGTTTCACCGCACCACGGTTCTCGATGATGCGCTCCGCCTCGATAACAATTTCGTTGGGCAGTAGCCGCACGGTAGCGTGATAGATGACCTGCCCGTTGAATTGATCGCCACGAAACCAGAGAAAGGGCCCATCCAGGCGCGTCCAGTCGTGCTCATACTTTCGCGCGATGAGAGTGGCATCGGATTGCTCGTCAGCGGGCTCAATCCAGGAAGGGCTCCACTCCTTCTGGTCTTCGGTGAGGTACACCGGGAACTGCTCCACCTCGACGCTGGTGCCGTTGCGTGTCATCACCACGACGTCGGCGCGCTCTTCAAATTCATCTTTGGAGAGCGGATGATTGACGATGCCCGGCCGATAGAGAAACATCGCCACAGGCTTTCCGTCGGGGACCTCTCGCGGCAGTTGCTGGCGAAGACGATTGGTGAAGTCCACCATGTCAGGCGGCGGCGAATCTGCTTTCTCTGTCCACTTCGTTTCCATCCTGATCAAGGCGAGAGTCATCGCGTAGAGGCGCACCGCCTGCGCAAAGGACAAGTTCGACTTGGCAGCCCGGTATTTCACCCCCTGGGCAGTTTTCGCGGAGGTCGTCATGTCGCTGACGCTCCGGCGCAGATCATCGAGCTTCCACGTCGAGTAGTCCTCTAAGCTCATAACGGGTGCGATGGCATCGTGCAGAGCTTTCAGGCGGCCGGACAAATCGTCTGGTGGCAGCGATCCTGCGATGCACAAAAACGGCACGGGGCTGAAGGCCGCGTCTTCGTTCATGTAACCGGCGAAGAAGCGGCCGTCCATGGTGTCCTCGGGATGGACTCGCTGCTCGACGAAATCGCCGCTGGCGCCGAGCTTGGGGAAGTACTTACGGATGAGCTGCCAGCCGGACACATTGACGCTCATCAGCGCGGCTGTCGCGCTCGCCACCGGTTCCGCTTTGCTATCGTAGGCATCAATGTCGTCCTGTCGCAGTCCCATCATGTTGTACGGGAGCTTAGGGCGGTCGCCGCTCTTGTCGGGGTGGGAGGCAACCAGGGAACGCGGAAGCAACAGCACTCCCGCCAGCAATGTTGCGCCTGCCATCGCACGCGAGCGATGCGAACAAAGCGAGGTGAGATGTTGCAGGGATGGCAAGGCGGGCTCATTGTCCGCCTACTCAGTCGGGCTGTCAACGATTCTTATGCCCTAGCCGTAGTAGGTGGCGATTGCGGGTTGTTCTCTCTGATACTTCGTGCTACAAGGTTGCAGAACCCGTAAACTGAGAACCCGTACTCGAAACTGTTCTGCATGGCTGAGAAGAAGACACGTCGCAAGAAGGCCGGCTCGTCGGAGCCGGTGATCCCGGACAAGCTTTACTTCCGGATCGGTGAGGTGAGCCGCCTCTGCCGATTGCCGGCGTACGTGCTGCGCTTCTGGGAAAGCGAGTTCCCGCAGCTCAAGCCGGTCAAGAGCAGTACCGGACAGCGTATGTACCGGCAACGCGACGTGGAAAACGTGTTGCGGATCAAGAAGCTGCTTTACGAGCAGGGCTTCACCATTGCCGGCGCGCGGGAACAGTTGAAGCACGAAGGCAGGCCGGTGCACCAGCAATCAGGGTTGCCGTTTCCTAAGGGGCGCTCTGCCGAACTGAGGAAGGTGCGACAGGGACTGCAGGAGATCCTTGGGATCCTGTCGAAGCGGCGCAAGTAATCCACGCATCGCGCGGCCCAAATGCTTCGGTTCTAGCCGCTAGCCACTGATCACTAGCCACTTTCGTTATGAAGACCAACGCGGTCCGCCTGCTCGATAAGCTGGGCATTCTGTACGAGCTTCGCCAATACGAAGTCGATTCGGAGGACCTGGCGGCGGAAAGCGTGGCTGCAAAGATTGGCCTTCCTCCCGAGCAAGTATTTAAGACCCTGCTGGCTCGCGGCGACCGGAACGGCCACTGCTTCGCTGTCATTCCCGGCAACTGCGAGCTGGACCTGAAGGCATTGGCAGGACTGACGGGCGACCGCAAAGTTGAGCTGGAGAGCTTGAAGCAATTGCAGCCGCTGACCGGATATATTCGCGGCGGGGTGACGGTGCTCGGTGCGAAGAAGGAGTATCGCGTTTTCGTCGACGAGACGATTGAGGTGTGGGACACGGTCTCCATCTCTGCCGGAGTTCGCGGCACACAGGTGCTGATCGCGCCGGCTGACTACCTGCGAGTCACGAATGCGACGGTGGGCGCAATTGCCCGAGCCAAGAGCTGATGAAGGGCCGGGGCTAAAGCCCATTCCATACGCACGCTTTAAAGGCACGGCTAAAGCCGTGCCCTTCCACCTGCGGGGATGAGAGTGCCGTTGAGATGCGGGTAGAGACTGCCTATTTCACTATCGTGACTTGAAACTGCACGGGGATGGTGCGCGGAGGATAGCAGGCGCTGCGATCACACGCCTGAAAGCGAAGCTCGCCCTTGACGGGATAGGTGCCCGGTGCCGCGGTCGAAGGGGTCTTTAACACCGCATCAATGCTGAAATCTCCACTGTAGACGCTCAGCTTCTCGTCAGGCGAGAACGGGAAGGTCATGTCCTGACCCACGGGGTATTTGAGATCTGCAACCGCCACCTGTTCCGGCCCGCTAAGCTTCAGCACCGTGGGAATCAGCAAGGGAGATTTGGGCGTGTGCGAATTGACGTGGAATTCGGAACCGATACGAAAGTCGAGGTTAAGGTCTTTGCTGGCTCCGGCCTTCATCTGCACATTGCCGATGGGCGCCATCGTGACGAAGGGCTTATCGCCAAACCCCTGGGCCAAACTAACGGCGACCAGGAGAAGCCCAGCAAGAGAAAGAAGGCCCGCTCGTCTCACCTGATGCTACCTCTCTTGGAAATCACTTTCACATCCGCGGTGATGACTTCTGCTTTGGCCCGGTCTTTCATTGCGCTGGCGGGTTTGTAGCTGGTGCCCAGAGACTTCTTCACGGCGTTTTCAATTTCGTTGCGATCGAGTAAGCCCGTCATTTTGTCGACGATCGTTCCGTCGCGTCCAATGTAGAACGTGGTGGGCAGATATTGCACATCACCGTAGTCATCCGACACCTTGTCGGTACCCAGCAGGACCTGGTAGTTCACGCCCAGATCGCTGGCAAACTTGGCGATCGTAGCCGGCTCGGAATCATCCATGGCGACGCCCAGAACGACCAAACCATCCTTGCCGTACTGTTTCTGCAACTGCTCAAACCACGGCATTTCGACCTTGCAGGGCGAGCACCAGGTGGCCCAGAAGTTCAACAGCACGGCTTTGCCGCGAAAGTCGGAGAGTTTGACCTTTTTGCCGTCCAGCGAAGCCAGCGCGAAATCCGGCGCTGCTTTGCCTTGTACATCACCCACCAACTTCATCGGACCATGTTTCCGGACCCGGTCCAGATACTTGCCGCTGGCCAACATTGCCAGTATGGCCACAAACAGGGTTACAAAAACTAACGCGTTCCGCTTCACTACAGCCCCCTACAAGGCAAACCGGTTCAGGAAGGACAAATATCCTGAAAGCAAGCGCAAATTGTTCAAGAAAATCAGTACCCCGATGGCCACCAGCAGTATGCCGCTGAGGACCTCGACGGTATGAAGGTGACGACGAAAGCGGCTGTAGAATGCCAGGAACCTGTCAACGCCCAACGACGTGAGAAGAAAAGGGACGGCCAGTCCCAGAGAATAAACCGCAAGAAGAATGATGCCTTTCATTACCGTTTGCTGTGCGCCGGCCAGGACCAGGATCGTCGCCAGAATTGGACCAATGCAGGGCGTCCATCCAAAGGCGAAGGCGAATCCCACGGCAAAGGAACCGACCGCACTCGCGCTGCCCTTGACGTCGTGCATGCGTTTATCGGCGTAGAGGGCTTTGATCTTCAGAATGCCGGTCAGGTGCAGGCCGAAGATGATCACGATAACGCCAGCGACCTTCGAGAGTAAGGAATGATACTCGTTGGCCAACTGGCCGACGCTGGTGGCGACCGCACCCAGCGCAATGAAGACGACGCTAAATCCCAGGACGAACGTAATCGAATGCAGCATCACCGTGCCAAGAACGCGCCGCTCCTGTGTCTGGAGCTCTTCCACACTGGCGCCCGATATCAGGGAGACATACCCCGGCACCAGGGGAAGGACACATGGAGAAAGGAAAGACAGCAGCCCCGCTACGAATGCAGCCAGGGGTAAGGGCAGGCTATGCATATCTTAATTTTAGCAACGTGAGCACGATGGAATTGTTACGACTTGTATCAAATATGTGCTGCCTATTGACTTAAGACGCGGCCGCGCGCGAAAGGTTTATGCGAGGGTTCCGGATTTCATGAGCGGAGGGCGCTGCGGCAGGTTGATGGGGGGCTTGCGCAATCCGGACCAGGTCTCGGAGATGACGATGGAGTCACCCGGATTGTGCGGGTCGTACTTGACCGAGGTCGGCAGGCCCAGCCGGCAGGAGTAAAGGTCGATAAACTGCCGCAGGTGAGTCACATTCTGCGACGCCTCGTAGGTTACACCGGCAACATCATAGGTATAGACCAGCAGGATCATCTGCCGGTGGGTGGCATCATCTTCCAACTCCAGAACGTCGATGACGTTCCCGTCGATGATGCGGCCACCGCGCGTCAGGTCGGTGCGGCGTTCTTTTTCCACGTCCTCTGCCGGCTTCTTCTCTTTGCGAGACAGCAAAGCATAGCCCACGATGGCGGCTACTGCGCCAAAGGCAAGGACCGGATACAGCCGAATGGGGTTCATGGGAGTTGCTGTTGCGGCTTTCACTCCAAGATAGCGGGATTAGCAGCGGAAAGAAACAGGAAAATGGTGCCGCTCCAAGCTCATCACTTTGGGCAGCACTCTTGTGGTGGTTGTGATTAACGGCGGTCGACTACGGGATTGCGCAGGGTGCCGACGCCTTCCACCGTGACCTCGACTACGTCTCCAGCTTTCAAAGGACCAACTCCGGCCGGGGTCCCGGTTGCGACCAAATCTCCTGGCTCCAGCGTCATTACCTGCGTGATGTGGCGCAGTAATCGATCAAGTGGGAAGAGGAAATCTTTGGTTGTGCCGTCCTGGCGAAGCTCGCCATTGACGCGGCTCTGAACGCGCACTCCGTTCCAGGGATCCAAGTCGCTTGCGACGACCGGCCCGACCGGGCAGAAGGTGTCGAAGCCTTTGGCGCGGGTCCACTGCCCATCTTTGTTCTGAAGATCACGCGCGGTCACGTCGTTCACGCAGGTGTAGCCGAGGATGGAGGAACGCACATCCTCGCTTTCGCCGATGCGATAGCAACGTCTGCCGATCACTACACCCAATTCGCCTTCATGGTCCACGCGCTGGGAAAGGTCGATCGGCCGGCAAATCTCATCGTCGGGGCCGATCAGCGATGTCGGCGGCTTCAGGAAGAAGAGCGGCTCGGTAGGAATAGGATGGTCGAGTTCTTTGGCATGCTCGCGGTAATTGCGGCCGATGCAGACGATCTTTGTCGGCTTTACAGGCGCGAGCAGGCGCAACAGATTCATCGGCAGCTCAGCGCTCTCGCCGCGATCAAAATCGGAGAACGCTGTAGGGGACGAGGTCAAAGTCTTGATAACAATCGGGTCGCCATCAATGTCTTCGACGAGCCCGTAGCGCGCCGCGCCTTCATGCTCAAATCGGCAGTAACGCATAGAGTTTCGGTCCTTCGCGCATACGTTTAGATTGGGTTTGCGAACGCCGTTATAGAACGGATGGCACATCCCGCAGTATCTCAGAGGCGAAGTACCGCAGTGGCTAAAGCCCCCGCTCTCATTGATCCTTCTTGGCACGGCTTAAGCCGTGCCCTTTCAAACCCTGCGCTTAATAGATTCTATTTCGTTTCGGTCGGGACACTTTCACTCGCCTCTGTCGAGCGGGGGCTTTCGTTACCACGCAAGTCGACCGCCGATATGGCGTAAAAGTATTTCTTGCCCGACTCGACATTTTCATCGCGATACGACGGAGTCTGCACCAATTGGGCATTCAGCTTTTGCGGCTGACCACCTTCCGTCCAGCGGAAGATGTTGTAGCCGGCCAGGTCGCTCTCGAGGTTCGGCGCCCAGGTCAGATCGATGAACGGTTTTTGCCCAACATGCGAGAAGACCGCCTGTAGGCCTGCCGGCTGCCCCGGCGGATAGATGTCGCGGGTGAAGACCTCGACCGGCGGCGAATCGTCGCCCTCGACGCCGGCGGCGCGGCTTCCGTTCGCGTGTACCTGGCTCAGAGTAGTGATGCGATATTGATATTTCTGCTCCCAGGCAAAAGTCTTATCCAGGTACGACCCGGCCGCCGATGGAGGAACATCATCCAAAACGATGTATGCGCCGCTGCCCGCCGGTCGCCTCATGATGCGATAGAAGTACGCGACTCCCGCGGGCGGTGACGGCGCCTCGGCTCCCGACCAGGTGATATGCACGCCGTCAGCGCTGACTTCGGCCGAGACTTTGTCCGGGGCAGCAATCGTCGGCATCACCGGAATCGCCACCTGGTTCGAGATGCCGGCACTGCGGCCATGCATGTTGACCTCTTCCACGCCATACATGACGAACCCCGCAGGGTTCTGCATTCCCAGCTCCGGCGGCAGGCTATCGACGTAGTGGATGCGCACCGCTCCCGGCGGTGGTTGATCCTTCTTGCGCTCGGCGGGTTTCGGAGTGGGCGGCGCAATCTCCGCCACGATGTCGCACTTCGCCATCAACGTAGTGCCCTCGTGACGGCAAAGGAGGGTCGTCGGATTGTGCTTGATGAGCGTGCGATCGGTGTTCTTGCGCGGCAGCGTCCATTCCAGATCAACCTTGTTGCCCCGGCGTGAGGCCGTCAGGTCGGTTGGCGGCTGCGGGAGATTCAGCGACGGCAATGACGGCGCGCCGGGAGTTGCACACCCGGTGAGCATCGCAATCGACAGCAAACCTCCAATGAGTCCGAAGAGGCGCAGTTGCATGGAAGCATACAGGGTAACAAATTGGGGAAAGAGCCGGAGCAGTTAACCACAGAGACACAGAGACACGGAGACGCGAGGAGCAAAACATCAAGAAAACTGGCGAAGCTGGCGACTAGTTTTCGGCTCGCACCCGGATAGGCTCTTCTTCTCCAAAGCACCTGGGCCTTATCCGAGCTTCTCGGCGAGCAGTTCGTTCACCATCGCCGGATTCGCCTGCCCCTTCGACGCCTTCATGACCTGCCCTACGAAGAAGGCGATCACAGTTTTCTTGCCGCCGCGATACTGCTCCAGCTGTTTGGGATTGGCTGCGATGACTTCGTCGATGATCTTCTCGATGGCGGCGGTATCGGTGATCTGTTGCGGCTTTTCCTTCTCATAGATGGCTGGAAAATCTTCGCCGCGCTCGAAGGCCAGGTCGTACAAATCTTTCAGGATCTTGCCGCTGATTGTGCCGCTCTCGACCAGATCGGCGGACATCGCGACGCCTTTCATCGAGATCGGCGACTGCTCGATATCGATGCCTTTGGCCTTCAGGCGTCCCATCAGTTCGCTCTGGACGAGGTTGGCGACGCGCTTGGGATTCTTCGCCGCGCCGGCTGCTTCTTCGAACTGTTCCGCCAGCGAGCGCGTGCTGGTTAACGTGGTTGCGTCGTACTCCGTGATTCCGTACTGCGCGACCAGGCGCGCGCGCCGGGCCTCGGGAAGTTCGGGCATTTGCGCCACGATCTCCTCGCGCCATTTCTGGTCGATGATAAGCGGCAGCAAATCCGGCTCCGGAAAATATCGGTAGTCGTGCGCCTGTTCCTTCGAGCGCATGCCGTACGTCTTGCCTTCGGCGGCGTTGTACAGGCGCGTCTCCTGCTCGATCTTCCCGCCCGACTCCAGCACTTCCTCGTGACGTTCGATTTCGTACTCCAGCGCCTGGCGGATGAAGCGGAAGGAGTTGACGTTCTTCACCTCCGTCTTGGTGCCGAATTCGCGCTGGCCGCGCGGACGGATGCTGACGTTGGCGTCGGCGCGCAGCGAGCCTTCTTCCATGTTGCAGTCGCTGACGCCGGTATAAAGGATGATCTCCTTCAACCGCGTCAGGTATTCCCAGGCTTCGTCGGGCGAGGAGATGTCGGGCTCGCTGACGATCTCGATCAGCGGCACGCCGGAGCGGTTCAGGTCGATCGAGGTCCACTCGCTGCTGTCGGGCAGGCCGTCATGCAGGCTCTTGCCCGCGTCTTCTTCAAGGTGCACGCGCGTGATGCCGATCTTCTTCGGCCCAGCGTGGGTTGTGATCTGGATGTAGCCGTGCTCGGCCAGCGGCTTGTCGTACTGCGAGATCTGGTAGCCCTTGGGAAGGTCGGGATAAAAGTAGTTCTTGCGCGCGAAGATCGAGGTCTCGCGAATCTGGCAATTCAGCGCCGTCGCGGCCAGCACGGCGAATTCGACTGCGCGCTTGTTGAGCACGGGCAAAGCACCGGGAAGTCCCAGGCACACCGGACAGACGTTCGTGTTCGGCGGATCGCCAAAGCGCGTCGAACAGCCGCAGAAGATCTTCGTCTGTGTCAGCAACTGGACGTGAACTTCAAGGCCGATGACGGGCTCGTACCTGGATCGCGCTGCAACCGGTGATTCCGGCGTCGTCGCCATAATTTCCGATTATAGCGGTGCGATGCAGACCACCTAAGGCGTGAAGTTCAAGCTGCACAAGAACGCGCTGCCCCAGAGCGCGAATCCGAAGAGGGCAACCGAAACGTATAATCGGCGCTCGAATGCGTTGTGCAGCGTCGGCAATGGTAACGGAGATCCCAAACTGCGATGGAATGATGTTACGAGCAATCCACCGAATCCGACGAGAGTCACGGCGCCGCCAAACGCCAGTCCCGCCATAATGAGGACATATCCCAGGGAGAACACGTCACACCCCACTGCTTTCCCAAAGCGTAGACCTCCGGCGAGATTTCGGCAAGCGCAGCGTCAGGCTTAATCCGACGGCTGAGAGCTGATAGCCGACAGCTTCCTCGCCATCGCCCACTTCAGCTCGTCGATGCCTTCTCCAGTGACGGCGGAGATGGGATACAGCTCCAGCTTCTTGCGCTTGCAGTAGCGCTTCAGCTTGGCGAGCTTGTCTTTGTTCGCGATGTCCATCTTGGAGGCGACAACGATCGTCGGCTTCGTATCCAGTCCAGCGCCGAAGTTCGCGAGCTCGCGGGTGATGACTTCGTAGTCCTGCACCGGATCGTTACGGCCGCTCGCGTCGGAGACATCCACAAGATGCACGAGGAATCGCGTGCGCTCCACGTGCTTGAGGAACTGCGTGCCTAAACCCGCGCCTTCGCTGGCCCCTTCGATCAGGCCGGGAATGTCGGCGACGACGAAGCTGACGTCGTCGGGCGGCTCGCCGACAGCGACGACGCCGAGATTCGGTTGCAGCGTGGTGAAGGGATAGTCGGCAATCTTCGGCCGCGCCGCCGAGATGCGCGAGATGAGCGTACTCTTGCCGGCGTTGGGATAGCCGACGAGCCCGACATCGGCGAGCAGCTTCAACTCCAGGCGCAGCTCGCGTTCTTCGCCGGGACGGCCTTCTTCGTGCTCGCGTGGAGCTTGATGCGTCGAAGTCGCGAACTGCGCGTTGCCGCGTCCTCCGCGACCGCCGCGCGCGACCACGACGCGCTCGTCGGGATGCGAGAAGTCGTGCACCACTTCGCCCGTGAGCTCGTCATAGACAATCGTGCCCACGGGAACTTTCAGGACGATGTTGTCGCCTTCGCGGCCGGTCTTGTTGGAACCTTCGCCGTGACGGCCGCGCTCGGCTTTGTATTCGGGATTGAAGCGGAAGTGCACCAGCGTGTTGTGTCGCTCGCTGGATTCCATGATCACGTCGCCGCCGCCACCGCCGTCGCCGCCCGACGGACCGCCGCGCGGCACGAACTTCTCGCGGCGGAAGGCCATGCAGCCGTTGCCGCCGTCGCCGGCTTTGACGCGAATTTTGGCTTCGTCGACGAACATCGGAAGAAGCAATTAGCAATTAGCCGTTAGCAAGTAGCTCCGAGCCGGCTGACCGGCAACAAGGCGTCCAGGGGAATGAAGTTGTGGCTCACAATTCCTCCGCAATCGGCAGCGGACTGATAAAGACGGACTCAATTGTCCACTCCTTTCCCACACTTTTGATCAAGGAACAGCTGGGCCCGAAGTTCGGCTGGAACATTTTTCTTGATCGTCATCTGTTTGATTACCGGAATCCAGCAGGGCTCGTACGGATCACTTGATCCAACGACGACGACGACATAGTCTCCTGGCTGTAAGTTTCGAAAAGCGAATTTTCCATCAATCGGTACTGTAGCGGTTTCACTCTGAAGAGACTTTAGATTTAGTAACAAGACTCGAGCCCGAGGTAATGTGGCGCCCCCAGGATCGACTACCATACCCGTTAGTTGAGCGCTTGATACCGAGGAAGACTGCGGCCAACAGACGCCTGATAGACATACACACAGCAAAAGCAAAGCATGCCCTAACGCGCGATAGCTTCGCATCCTTGCCTCCTTAGGCACTCTCAATCGCCGCCAACATTCTTACAGAACGCCGCCTTTTCCCTCCTCTATGGCGGGAAGACTTTATCTCCACTCCAACGGACTCGCATTAACGACAAAGGCCCCGTCGCGACGAGGCCTTCTCATCTTTAGCTAATTGCTGATTGCTAGTTGCTAATTGCTTCCTCGCAGCTAATTGCTTTCCTGCGGAACGATCGAGACGAACTTGCCCATCGTGCCGCGATCTTTGAACTCGACTACGCCGGTGACTTTGGCGAAGAGCGTGTCGTCCTTGCCGCGACCGACATTCGCGCCGGGCTTGATGCGCGTGCCGCGCTGCCGCACGATGATCGATCCGCCGGAAACCAGTTGCCCGCCGAACGACTTCACGCCCAGCCGCTGCGCGTTCGAGTCGCGGCCGTTTCGCGAGCTGCCTAAACCTTTTTTATGTGCCATAAAAAATTTCTCCCCTGCGGACGAAACCGCAGATCCCTCGACTCCGTCCGCCGCGGCGGACTCCGCTCGGGATGACAAATTCTAAACTCGCGGCAGTTGCCGAAACGCCAGCCCCGCTTCAACGCGGGTCGCTTACGTCTCCTGCAAGTCCGAGCTGCCGATCCTCACTCGCGCAGCCACGCGTCGCATCACCGCCAACGCATGCAGCACGATCGAATCGAAGCGCCGGACCCAAGCCGCCATAACCACAATGAACTGATGGAACAGCATGCTGGCTAGGACTTCAGCTCCTTGCCATTCACGCTGATGCCGGTAATCTTCACCGCCGTGTATGGCTGCCGATGTCCATTCAGCTTCTTGTACTGCTTCTTGCGCTTGTAGTGGAAGACGAGCACCTTGTCGCCGCGCCCCTGCTCCACCACTTCGCCGCTCACGAAGGCCTTCGCCGGCTTGCTCACTTCGCCTTCGGAGGCGCTGACCGCCAGCACTTCATCGAACTGCACGCTCTCGCCGCCGCCCTGCGACAGCTTTTCCACCTGGATTACGTCTCCGGGTGCGACGCGATACTGCTTTCCCCCGGCGCGGATCACCGCGTACATGGCAATGCCTCCTAAGGCTGCGTGCCCGCGGCTATGGCGCGGACGCCCTAAACTCATTGTGCGCTTGCACTTGCCCCTGCCGGGAAGGAAGTCTTCGGCGGGGCGTCCCTGACGGGAACGGTAGTACAGGCAAACCATAGAAGTTTAGCGTGTTTGGCCGGGGCAGGTCAAACGGGCACTTGCGGCTCGCGCCCCGGGGAAGGCGGCGCAGCCGTGTTCAGAGCCGAGACATGCACAAGATTTTCTTACTTCATTTACTTTTGAAAAAGTAAGTAAAGTAAGAAAAACCGGAAGCCCTACTTCCTCCCCGCCGCCTCGACCGATGTTGTCGGATCGGCGCCTTCCCATGTCTGATCGGACGTTGGGCCGTACACCGACATCACCGGCTTATTGAGCAGCCGCAGATAGACCGTGAGCTGCGTGCGGTGATGGCAGGTGTGCAGCACGCGTCGCCAGAAGACCCAGATGCGCTGCCGCGTCAGGCCGAAGAAGGGCACGTCCTCCATCCACCACTCGGCGGTTTGCGCGGCGAAGAACGCCAGTCGCGGCCGTGCCAGCTCTTCCATGCGCTTGATGCAGGCGCCGAGCTCCAGCGTTTTGGGAAGAACCTCCGCGGCCGGCGGCTCGGGCGTGCCGACGAACTCGCCGAAGAAGCGCCGCTCGGAGAGAAGCTGGTGCTTGAGGATGTCGGCCACGGTTGACGACCTGGGATGCGGTCGGAAGGCGAGATCTTCCTCGACGAAGCCGCGCCACACCGAAATGACCTTGTCGGTCTCGCTGGCGTAGGTGTCGAGCAGGTGCTGGAAGAGCGGATCGGTGGCTCGCGGGATGTCGCGATCGGGAATGGCGATGTAGTCGTAGTGCATGGCAAGCCTTATCAGTTGTCAGTTGTCGGTTGTCAGTTGTCAGTCAAGACCGAAAAAGCAGGTCTCTCGACTCCGGTCGCGGCGACCTCCGCTCGGGATGACAAATAAAAAGGAGGCACAAAAGTAAAAAGCCCGCGACGCGCGCTCCAGTTGTCGGTTGTCAGTCAAAACCGGAAAAGCAGGTCCCTCGACTCCAGTCGCGGCGACCTCCGCTCGGGATGACAATCTTAATTTTGCGCGCGAAATAATTCGCCGAACAACAATTGCGAGATCGATTTGCCGGTCAAAAAATTAAGGGCGCGACGCGCGCGCCCTTGCGGAATCAGATTTCTCTTCGGCTAGTCTTCCACTCGGCTAGTCTTCCACGCATCGCGTCTGCTGCTGGACATACTTTTGCAGCTTGCCCTTCTTCTCCAGCGACAGCAGATCATCCAGCAGGGGATACTTCGCCGAGGGATCGAACTTCAGGATCGCGCGATAGGCGCGCAGCGTTCCCGCCAGGCCCGCGGCCTGTATCTCCGCCCGGTTCTTCACGTCGGGATGCTCCACCTGAAACGCGGCCTGCGAGTACATCGCCTGCATGCGCAGCTGCTCGGAGTAGGTGTTGTTGATCTGGTCGAGCGACTGCAGTTCTTTACAGCAGGTCTCGAGAGCATTGACATCGGGAGCGTTCACGATCCATTCCGTCAGCCACATTCTCTTGGCAAGGTTGTCCTTGGCGAGCGGATGTTCTTCCAGGCTGCGCGCGTAATCGACAACGCGCGCGCGTTGCTCCTGCGGACAGGAAAGGGTACGCATCTTCGCTGCGCACGGCAGGGTAACCGCGGCAAGCATAAGCAGGACAGCAAGGTGTTTGCGAGCCATAGTGCCTCTCCCCACAACCGAGTAGGCCAGCGGATTTTCAAATGATACCTCCATTTAGCCCATGTGAGGCAAGGGGTTATTGACAAAATCGACACACTCAGATGCGCTTCGTCCCCGGTAGGGGGCGGCTGGTCACAGGCAGGACAATAACGATAAATGGAATCAGGCCCGTTGCTCCCCCAATCGCCTAACCGAACAGATAGGCTGCAACCGTTCGGATAGACCGAAGCGCCGCGAGGCGAAGCCGCGACAGCTCGATGGAGTGCTGTATGTCATTGCAGATCCGAGATCTCGGTGTGCTCTCGTCGCAGCGCCGCGAGTTGGCATCGCGCTTGCTTTAGATAATTGCGTTCGCAGCCAGGAGCGAACAAGCAAGTAGCAAAAATATTGCTACATCAGGCGATGAAAGGCCCGAGGAAGGGAGCGCCTCGGGTCTTTGCTTTTGCGGTGACAAACGCGCAGATACTTCATGGGATAATCGAACGTCGCTCCCATGAAGCATCTGGTTCATGCAGCCTGCCCGCACGATTGTCCTGACGGCTGCGCCGTGCTCATCACGGTAGAAGATGGCCGCGCCACGAAGATCGAGGGCGATGGGGAACATCCCGTCACGCGCGGATTTCTCTGCGGCAAAGTTGCCAAGTACCTCGAACGCGTCTACTCGCCGGACCGCGTGCTCTATCCCATGCGCCGCGTCAGCACCAAGGGAACGCACGGCGACGGCGCCTTCCAACGCATCAGCTGGGATGAAGCCTTCGACGAGATCGTTACGCGCCTGAAGCAGATCAGCGCCGACTTCGGTCCCGAAGCCGTGCTGCCCTACTCCTACGGCGGCAACATCGCGGTGCTGAACGGCGCCTCGATGGACATGCGCTTCTTCCATCGCCTGGGCGCATCGCAACTGCATCGCAGCATCTGCTCGCAGGCCGGCGGCGACGCCATCCTCTCCATCTACGGCAAGAAGATCGGCACCGAGCCGGAGCAGTTCCGCCACTCCAGATACATCATCGCCTGGGGCGCGAACATTCACGGCACCAACATTCATCTGTGGCCGTTCATCGAAGAGGCGCGGCGCAACGGCGCGAAGCTGGTCGTCATCGATCCGTATCGCACGCGTACCGCCGCGATTGCCGATTGGCACCTACCGATCAATCCCGGAACCGACGTCGCTCTCGCGCTCGGCATGATGCACGTCATCGTTCGCGAAGGCTGGCACGACGCCGACTACATCGCGCGCCACGCGGAAGGCTTCGATGAGTTGCAGAAGCGTCTGCCCGAGTACACACCTGAACGAGTTGCGCACTGGACGGGCATCTCGAAGGAAGACATCGAGCGCATCGCCCGCGAGTACGCGACCACGCGGCCGGCAGTGATTCGCGTGAACTACGGCATCCAGCGGGCGCAGAACGGCGGCGCAGCCACGCGTGCGGTCTGCATGTTGCCGGTGATTACCGGATCGTGGAAGGAAATCGGCGGCGGCTTGCAGCTCTCGACCAGTGGCGGCTTTCAGCTGGACCGCGCGGCGATGGAGCGTCACGACCTGATGCACAAGAGCCCGCTGAACCGCCCAGCACGCACCGTGAACATGGTGCAGCTCGGCCGCGCGCTCACCGAGCTGGACGATCCGCCCTTCAAAGCGCTCGTCGTCTACAACTCGAATCCCGCGGCCGTCTGCCCCGAGCAGCACCTCGTCAGACGCGGCTTACTGCGCGGAGACCTGTTCACCGTCGTGCACGAGCAGTTCTTCACCGACACCACCGATTACGCCGATCTCGTTCTGCCTGCAACCACGTTCTTCGAACATAAAGACCTGGTGCAGGCCTATGGTCACTACTATCTCCAGGTCTCGCATCAGGCAATCAACCCGCTCGGCGAGTGCAAATCGAATGTCGACTTCTTCCGCGAGCTCGCCCTGCGCATGGGCTTCGAAGACGAGTGCTTCCGCGAGCCGGTCGATGCCATGATTGACGCCGCTCTCGCATCGCGAGTACCGCAGCTGGAAGGCATCACGCGCGAGCGCCTGGAAAGCGATCCGCACGTCCGGCTGAACCTGAATGGCAACGGCGAACCCTGGCTTCCCTTTGCCCACGGCTTTCCCACGCCAACGGGTAAGGCGCGGCTCTATGACGCAAGCCTGATCGAGCTGGGCATGGATCCGGTCGCATCGTTCGTTCCGCCCGACGAGTCACGCCACACCGCGGCGGCAAAACAGTATCCACTCGAACTTCTGGCGCGCAAAGCCGATAACTTCCTGAACTCCACGTTCGTCAATCTCCCAGGGCATCAGAAAATGGAACCGCACCAGCATGAACTGGAAATTTCTACCGGGGACGCCAAGCGCCGCGGCATTGCCGACGGCGACCATGTCCGCGTGTACAACGATCGTGGCGAGATTTTCCTTCGCGCTCGCGTGGATGGTTCGGTACGCCCGGGCGTGGTCGGAGCGCGCCTGGGCTGGGCGAAGCTTTCGGACCGCGGCCTTAACGTCAACGTGCTGACGTCGGCGCGGCTCACCGATCTCGGAGGTGGTGCTACGTTCTATTCCACTCTGGTGGAGGTGGAGCGCGCTCTCGCAACTTCCAGCGGCAGCGAGGGTTAGCGTACCTGTCGCTTCGTCACGACGGACGGTTTGCAGTTACGGTTCACAGCGCTCGTACCGTATAATTGCGCTTTTCAACCTTAGCACTGAGGGTTCTGTTATTTCTTGCCACCGTCAGGTAGGGCCCGCGACGGTTTGGGTTCGCGGGACACGTGGTTGCGCCACGGCGATTAGTCTCTTCCTTGCACTCATCTTCCTCGCCGGGTTGTCGTTCGCGCAAGAGGACGTGGTCTCCGAGATCGTTATCCACGGCAACCGCCGCATCCCGGCGGATACCATACGCGCCCGCATGTTCACCAAGCCCGGCGACGTCTATGACCAGGCCGCTCTGGAACGCGACTTCAACTCCCTCTGGAACACAGGGTATTTCGACGATCTGCGGATCGAGCGCGAACAATCCTCCAAAGGCTGGATCATCCACGTTTACGTGAAGGAAAAGCCCACCATCCGCGAGATCAAATACGTTGGTCTGAGTTCGGTTTCGCAGAGTGATGTGCTCGACAAATTCAAGGAACAGAAGGTGGGCCTGACACAGGAGAGCCAGTACGATCCCACCAAGGTAAAGCGCGCCGAGGTGGTCATCAAGCAGCTGCTGGCGGCCCACGGTCGCCAGTTTGCCACGGTGCGCTCGGAAGTGCGGCCCATCCCGCCCGCCGCAGTATCGCTCACATTCGTGGTCAAGGAAGGTCCGAAGGTCAAGGTCGGAAAGATCAAGTTCGAAGGCAACAAGGCGATCAGCAGCCGTCAGCTGGAAAGCGCCATGAAGAACCTGAAGCCGATCGGCATTCCGCACTCCATTTTCCTTGAGAACCTCTTCCCTCGCACCTACGACTCCACCAAGCTCACCGAAGACGCGGAACGTGTCCGTTACTACTACCAGACCAAAGGCTATTTCAAAGCGCTGGTGGGCGATCCCAAGACCCAGATTCACGACACCAGCGGCGTCAAATGGTATTTCCCCTTCAAATCATCTCCGGGAAAAGCTGTCGATATCACCCTTCCGGTGGAAGAAGGACAACGCTACCGTCTCAAAGAGATCACCTTCACGGGAAACAAGGCGATCAAGAACACCAAGCCTTTGCGCTCGCTGTTCAAGATCAAGGATGGCGACATCTTCGACACCGAGGCGATCCGCAAAGGTCTGGAGCAGTTGCGCAAGGCTTACGCCTCGTTGGGCTACATCAACTTCACTCCTGTTCCCAACACCGACGCTGACGACGAAAAGCGGACGATCAGCCTCCGCATCGACCTCGACGAGGGCAAGCAGTTCTATGTCCGCCGCATCGAGTTCGAGGGCAACACCACCACACGCGATAAAGTCATTCGCCGCGAGCTGGCACTGGAAGAAGGCCAGATCTATAACGGCAACCTGTGGGAGCTCAGCCTGCTCCGCCTGAACCAGTTGCAGTATTTCCAGCCGCTCAAGCCTGAGCAGGATTCGGAAATCAAGCAGAACGCGCAGGACGGCACTGTCGACATCACGCTGAAAGTCAAAGAGAAGGGCAAGAACAGCATCGGCCTGACCGGCGGCGTCAGCGGACTTTCGGGCGCGTTCATCGGCTTCAACTACACCACCAACAACCTGTTCGGCAAAGGCGAAAGCCTGACCTTCGAATTTGAGATCGGGCAGTACCAGCGCAACGAGACCCTGGCGTTCACCCAGCCTTACCTCTTCGACCGGCCGTTGCAGTTCGGCTGGTCGGTCTATCACCGCAGTTATAACTACAACCAGGCGGCCCTCACCCAGATCCAGCTGAATCAGACCATCAACCTGCCTGCCAGCTATCAGGCACTGCTGCAGAACTTCACGCAAACCAGCACAGGATTCACCACGTCGCTGAGCTATCCCATCAAACGCTCATTCAAGCGTGTGGGCATCACGTATTCATTTGACGACTCGTCGGTGCAGACGTTCAGTGCAGCCTCGGCTGATTATTTCGAGTCGCTGGCTTATCGCGGCATCTCTGGCCCGAACGCTCTCAACGGAATCATTACCAGCAAAGTCGTGCCGAACTTCTCCTACAGCAAGATCGACAATCCACAGCGCCCACATGAAGGACAGAGCATTTATTTCGGGACCGAATTCGCCGGACTCGGCGGCAATGTCAAGTACGTCAAGCCGGTGGGTGAGTATAAGAAGTTCATTCCCGTAAACAAGCAGCGCAATACCGTTGGGTTCCGCGTGCTGGGTTCCTGGATCAGCGGCTACGGAGGACAGGTTGCGCCGCCGTTTGACCGCTTCTATATGGGCGGCGATACCGATATTCGCGGCTTCGACATCCGCTCCATCTCGCCGGTTTCGTTCTTCCCCACCGCGGTTACCATCCCGTTGCAGAACCCGGATGGCACGATCGTTCCCCTGAATCCCGCCAACCCGCGGCAGGGAAGCTACAACATCACGATCCCGGTCGAGCAGATCATCTTTCCCGGTGGCGATACCAATATCGTTACCAACCTGGAATATCGCGTACCCATTGTGGGGCCGGTGACCATCGCACCCTTTGTCGATACGGGATGGGACTTTGTCTCTCAGCCCTCGCAACTGCTGATCGCCGGTCCGCAGGTGACCACGTTGCAGACAACATCGTTTGGTTGTCCTTCGCTGAACTCCAGCTTCCAGTGCGTTGGTGGGAGCACGTTGCCTTTCAGCAATCAGCTGCCAATTGTCTCTGGCACCAACTACCAGACCCGCATGTCCACAGGTGTGGAGTTGCAGGTCATTGTTCCGGTAGTCAACGCGCCCTTCCGCATCTACTGGGCCTACAATCCGCTGCGGCTTAATGAAGTGGTAAGTTCGCCGAATCCCATCACGCGCTCCATGTTCCCGGCCGGTGCTGCTGGCGATTACACGTATGCGCAAGCTATTTCCATCTATCAGCCAAAATATCTTTTGTCGGAGCCGCTCAAGACCTTCCGCTTTACCGTGGCGACGACCTTCTAGGAGAAACTTTCGTGAGAGCTGTCGGTGCCGCGGTCCTCTTTGCTTTGATTGGCACGCTTGTGCTGACGGCGGTAGCTCAACAGCAGCAGCCTCAGCCGGGCGCCGCCTCCAATGCACAACGCCAACCGGGCAACGCGCCCACGCCGCAGCAGATGATGGGATACTTCGCCGGCGACTGGAAGCTTACGGGAACGCAGAAGATCAGTCCCAGCTCACCGCCCGCGCCGTACACCTCCACCGAGCATGGTGAGTGGGTAGGCACGGATTTTCTGGAGATTCACGCTGTCAGTCACGGGCCGCTGGGCGATATCCATTCCGTTCGCATGATCGAGTACAACCCGGCAAACCAGATGTTCACGTTCAATGCCTACAACAGCCTCGGTGAGCATCAGGTGGCAACGTGCAACCCCCAGGGAACTCAGTGGACGTGGAACGTTGAGCAGAAGATGAATGGCGTCACCACCAACGCCCGCAGAGTGCTCACGCTCACGTCGCCGAATTCCTACACCTTCAAAACCGAAGTGCAGAATCCTGCCGGCGCGTGGGTCACCGTCATGGAAGGCACGGCGGCGCGAGCCCAGTGAAAGTAGTAAGGCGACGCGGCGCCGATCGCCGGAGCGGCTCTTCCGCAAGGTTGCATGATTTCTTTGATCATCCCGGCTGCGCTGTGGTAAAAGCGTATCCTTTCGTCACGGATTGCACGTTCTTGTTTGACCTTGCTCAGCGGCTTTCCCTATAATCGATAAATCCGCACCGCCGAATTTTCCCGGTCGGGAGGCGTTCTGGGTAGTGCAAACTAAACGCCGCGCCCGGCGGTTCAGGCACGACACTGCATAGCTGTCGTCATCGCTGGAACACCTGAAGAATTCCCGGAGCAGTTCAAGGAGCTACACCAACGCAATGAAGCGCACGTTCGTAAGCACAGTCGTGCTCGCCCTCGTTACCGCAACTGCGGCATTGGCGCAATCGGCCCCGGCTGGCAAACCGGCCGCAACCGCAACCACCCCCAGCAGCGGCACTACTGCCGCTCCCACAGCCGCCGCCGCGACTCCAGGCAGCGTAAAAGTGGGAATCATCGATATCCAGCAAGCCATCATCGGCACCAACGAAGGCGCCCGTGACTTTGAGGCCTTGCAGAAAAAGTTTGAACCCAAGCGCACCGAGTTGGCTGGGTTGAACACCGAAATTGAGACCCTGAAGAAACAGCTCAACACCCAGGGCGACAAGATGAACGAAGACGCGCGTTCCTCCCTGGTGAAGTCAATCGAGTCCAAGCAGAAGAGCCTGCAGCGCTCGGCCGAGGATGCGCAGAACGATTACCAGCAGCAGTCGAATGAAATCGCGCAGCGCATTCTGCAGAAGATGGCGCCCGTGATCGACAAGTACGCCAAAGCAAATGGCTACGGGTTGCTCTTCGACTCTTCCAATCCCTGGCCGCAGGGGCCGCTACTCTGGGCAACGGCCGGCGTGGATCTGACCAAGGTCGTCGTCGACGCCTACAACGCGCAGTCTGGCGTTGCACCTCCGCCGACGATGCCGAAGCCCGCGGGCGCTCCCGGCGCTACCACTGGCAAGCCGATGGGAGCAGCGACAACTCCTGCGGGAGCCAAGCCGACTACCGCCGCCACTACCACGCACTAAGCTCGGCATTTCTCAAAGGCCGCCTTGCATGGGCGGCCTTTTTTTGCTACCCGTTGTTCTGCCGCAACGCCCGGGTGAGCGCCACTGCTGAATCCTTCGCGCCTCCGCTTTATGACAATCTGGGAAATCAATCAGATAGGGCCGCAATATTTTGCCCTCCACGTCCTGTGGAAAACTTTGTGGAAGACTTCGGCGCACGCCCCGCAACCGCGCCAGCACAACGCGGTGACTCTGGTTACCCGATGGTTACCATTCATATAACGTGCTTGTAATTAGTGGCTTAGAGACCGATTCTATGGTTACACCGGAGGAATTCGGCGCATTCTGAAGCAATCATAACCCTGGGAAGTTTTGCACAGATGGGAAGGCACCCGCCTCCTTTACATGCTCGCGCCGCCCTCGAAAACCTTCCTCATCTCATAGGGATAAATCCGATACAAGCCGTAGCTGATTCCGACATCGGAGTACTCTCGGAACAAAAGATCTCCCCTGCCGTTCGCGTCCGCGTCCACTGCGTCGATGATTTCCATCCGCGAAAACGCGTCGAGATGATTACTGTCGGTTACTGAAGTGAAGATCACGATGGGAGTGCCATTGATATCTTCCCGTGCGACCAGCGTCACGTAGTAGTCGAACTCAGGCCGGCGGAACGCCTTCGCCCCAGGCACCGGTAGCGTTGCCATGAAGACGAACGTCGGTGAGTTGCTGTAGTCCAGATCGAAGGCGCGCAGGTCGTAATCGCTGATTCTGGCATTCTTCGGCAATCCTGGGGTGTTGCGCTTGGCGATGAACTTCTTAATCTCGTCCAGCGAGAGCGAGCTCATCTGCTCCGTCTTACTCTCACGCTCCGCAGGGCTCATTGCGTAGAGTAACGAGCGGGTCTCATACTTTCCCGCATCGGAAACCGCCGGATACGAATGCCTCGCCACGCTGCCTCCCTCAACCACACTGGCCGGGGTAGCTTCTGCGGGAGCGGGTGAGTTGCCCGTCGGCTTGGCGGTGGAACGCTCAACTATCGATGCCGGGCTGCCGCGGCGCAAAATCGGTCGATTCGGGTCGTTCTCGTCCGGTGAACGTGCCGGACTCGAGGATGCGGAAGCATTCGCTGCCGCTGGGCTCGGTTGTGGAGATGCGATGGGAGCAGGTGCCTCAGACGACGGCTTCTTCAGCGTCGGCCGGTCCGGAGGCTCGTTGGATGTCGGCGGCGCATTTCCCGCCGGGGAATTGCCGCCCCCGGACGCCGGCGCGTCAGGGGCCTTGCTGGCATCGGAGCTGGACGAGTTGCTCGACCCTGGCCGGCGCAGCACCGGACGATCGTCGAGCGGACTGGAACCCTGCGGCGGTTTCTGCTGTTTAGCGGGCTGCTGTGCCTTCCTGTCGTCGAAGTCGGAGTGCGGCTTCCATTGCCCGGTGGCTATCCAGGCGCCCTTCACCTGCTCAGGCGACGTGACCGTAAAAAGTCCGGTTGGCTCTCCGTAATTGGTGGCCTCGTAAACCGTCTCGGGCTCCAGCGCCATCGGCTCAGGGTCCGCGCCATAAAGGCTGGCATCGTAAAAATGATCGTCAATCCACAAAGCGACCGGCACCAGGCGCGCACCACCGCCCGGCAGAAACTCAAGTACGGCAATCGCGCGCGGTCCGCGTTTATTTTTCTTGGTGTTGATCCTCGACTGGTTGCTGTCGCTGCCGGATTTCCCCTGCTGGCTCCGGTCGCGAGTCTGGGCGGCCCCGAAGGGCGAGAGAACGGCCAGCGACAGAATCGTCGTCATCGCCCAACGGCTGCCCCGGTTTGTCATTCCGAGTCGAGCACTGCGGAGCCGACGGATCTGCTTTCCTCCAACCCTTTTAGCCAGGGCGGGGCAGATGCGGTATAGATATTGGGTCATGGAAATCAACAAAAAAGCTCCCGACTTCACTTTGCCTGACGAAAACGGAAACCCCGTCTCGCTCGACCAGTTTCGCGGCAAGAATGTCGTTCTCTTCTTCTATCCCAAAGCCAACACACCCGGTTGAACCATTGAGGCTCGCGGGTTCCGCGACGCATACAGCAAGCTGCAAAAGGCCGGACTGGTCGTGCTGGGCATCTCGCCCGACACGCCGAAGGCACAACTCAAGTTTAAGGAAAAAGAGAAGCTGCCGTATACCCTCCTGGCCGACGATAAAAAAGAAGTCGCCAAGAAGTTTGACGTACTGAAAGAAAAAAACATGTACGGCAAGAAGGTGATGGGGATCGTGCGCAGCACGTTCCTGATCGGGCCGGACGGCAAGATCGCCCACATCTTCTCGCCGGTGAAGCCGGAAGGCCACGCCGAAGAGGTGCTGGCAGAGGTGAAGAAGAAGGCGTAACCGATCGCCTGAACCGCCGCGGATGGAGAATCGATCATCGCCCTACTGGAAGCACGGCATCTTATCAAGACCTTCCACACCGGCCAGTCCGCCTTCGGAATGCGGGCGTCGGGACAGGTGCGCGCCGTCAATAACGTTTCGCTGACCATAGAAGCCGGCGAGACTCTCGGCCTGGTCGGCGAATCCGGCTCCGGCAAGAGTACGCTCGGCCGCATGCTGCTGCGACTCATCGAACCCGATTCCGGCGAAATCACCTTCGACAACCAGGATGTCCTGCGCGCATCAGGATCGCGGTTGCGACAACTTCGCCGCGACATGCAGATCATCTTCCAGGATCCCTTCGGCTCGCTCGATCCGCGGATGACGGTCGAGCAGATCGTCTGCGAGCCGATCGCCATCCATGGCGGTGACGATGCCCATCGCCCCCGACAACGGGCCGCAGAGGTCATGAAGGCCGTGGGACTGGATGAATCGGCGCTCCGCCGTTATCCGCACGAGTTCAGCGGAGGACAGCGCCAGCGCATCGGAATCGCGCGCGCGCTGATCCTGCACCCGCGCTTCATCGTCGCCGACGAACCCGTCTCAGCGCTCGATGTAAGCGTCGGAGCGCAGATCGTCAACCTGCTGAAGCGCCTGCAGCGCGACTTTCACCTGACTTATCTTTTCATTTCGCACTCCATGCCGATCGTGCGCTACCTTGCCGATCGCGTTGCTGTCATGCAGCGCGGCGAGTTGGTGGAGGTGGGAACAACCCAACAGATCACAACCGCGCCAAAGCATCCTTACACGCAAACGCTGCTCGCGGCAACGCCGGAGATGGAAGTCAAAGCGTAGTTAACCTGCGTCTCTCAAGCGTAAAGGAAGGATCTGATTCTCTCGAACAATGACGTGCGCGGATCACTTATGATTGTCGATACTGCGCCAATGATCCGTGCAGGTCTCTGTGATCGTTTCCCGTTTCATTGACTTCAAGCGTTCTTACACTGACATTCACGCGATTGCTGGAAATCGCAAAGGAGGCAGCCATGGACAAGGATCGAAAAGCCCAAAACTTGGCGTGTGTTGAAGGTCATTTTCATAGCGAAGCGCAGAACGATATTGAAGCGGCGCTTGAGCTCTACACAGACGACATTTTCTTTGAAGCGGGCGCTCTCAATGGCCTTAATCGCTCTTTTTCCGGAAAGCCGGCCGTAGCCGAGTTTTATCGTGAAGTGTGGGCTACGATGAAAGATGTGAAGTTTCAACCTCTGCAACGATTCGCCACCGAAGATCGGGTCGTGGACGACAGTTTCGTGACCTTCGAGGTGGTGCGCGACGGCTGCTGGCCGCAGTTTTCCACCGGGCAGAAGATTGAAATGCGGCTGGTTCACATCTTTGAGATGCGAGACGGCAAGATTGCCAAGGAATTTGTCTTTGATATGGGGCGCGCTGTGTAACTGTTCTAAGCAGGCATGTGAATGTGGGAACGTCCCGCTTTGCGCTGCCCGCCATGTCCATACGCCGTGGCAAAGCAGAAGCAGCGCTTTTCAATCAGTTTCGAGTGTGGAACTTAGTCCGACGCATGCATCTGTTCGAATACCGCGGAAAGTTTTGTAACCTCGAAGAGGTCGCTGATCCGCGGCTGAGCATTCACCACTTTGAAGTCGCATTGTACTCTGCTCGCGGAAAGATAGACGCTAACCATCGCACCGATACCGGTGCTGTCGATGTAACTCACGTTGGTAAGGTCCAGCAGAATACGCTTGCTCTCGGGGATGAGCCCGCGAATTGTCTGTTGCAGGAGATGCGAGTTTCCCAGGGTGATTCTGCCTGACGCATAGACTACGGCCTCATCCGCCTTCTTGTCGGTTCTGAGTGCTAACTCTGGTGCAGGGATACTCGAATTTGCTGCCATGATCAACTGCTCCTGACTTTAGCTGTAGCGGTTATGGCTGAAATGAAAAACAGGCTGTGCGATTCAATCCTTAGGGAGAATTCCGGGTAGCGCTGGACCAAACGCCTACACGATACATGCTGGCAAGTAAGTAGTCCAGCCGAAGCTGTGTTAAATGACGCCAACAGCCCAAAAGGCGATGCCGATGGACGCGATGTGCATACTGATCCTCCCTGAGCGATGATGCTACTTAGCGGCGGACCACCTTGGCAGGCGTTAACGCCAAGTAGCCTTGTAAGAATGCGTGCAATGCAAAGGCACTTGAGTGGCTAAGGTGAATTTCCTCTTGCTCAGAGGCCCTGTCGGCACTACCATCTTCGCGTTACGAGGTTGTCCGCTCCCACCTCCGCTTCTTTTCGGCTAGATCCGGTTTCAACGTCAGCGCCCTTCGCAGCCACACTTCAACGTTAAGAGATCGACTGTTTCCATATCTGCGGAGCACGCTCCCGCGCCGCTCTAAGAAACCCGATCGCATCTGGTTCCAGGCGACTCCTGATGGTCGGCTGGACGGTGCGCAGCGGTCTTGTGAAATAAACGTTGGACACAGCGCGCACTCTCTACCGCTGCTTCGGGGAGACGGCTAGACCAACTCGTCCTGTCGAGATCACGCCACTAAATAAATGGAGACACAGGGGGCGCTCACTCTTGGCCTTTCGGACGCGAACAATTCATTTCCGAGGTTTTGAAGGAGAAGGATATGAGATTCTCAATGATCGCGATGCTCATCCAACTATGTCTGGCTTCCGCTGGTATCGTAAACGCGCAGAATGCTGTGGTTGTCGTTGATTCACACACCGACATATACCAGGCCGGGGGATATAACGACGATGCTGGCGAGGGAGCGATCCCGCCATTTGCTTACGTGTTTCCGGCTCGTCCTGGACAGGTTTTGACGTTTCTCAGTGTGACCGGGCAATGGACGTGCAATAACGGGGTGGAACCACCTTACAGTGCTGACGGTACCACAACGGTAGGAGTCTGTTACCCGCGGGCAAATATCAGTCCAACCGGGCCCTTTTCCGGCTATGACAACACGGACTATCAAGGTGCAATGGTCGGTATGTTCCTGGAATGCGGACTGCCAACCAGACAAGCGCCCACTTTGCGCTTTTATGTAAACGATGGATCTCAAGGCGGAATCAAGACCGATTTCGAAGTGTTACAGCCCGAAATAGGGCAAGTATTCTTCGTGGGTGATGGCTTGACCGGCACTGGAACGGGGAATCACCAGATGTTTATGGTTCCACCAACCGCAACCCATCTATACCTCGGCTATGTCGATACTTGCTCTTCAAGTGGATTTTCAAGTCCTGGTTGCTATTTCGACAACGCAGGAGCCATCACCGTGACGTTTAAGATTTACCAGGCTTTAAAGTAGACCGGCGGCTGCGGATGGGGGCACACGACTCATCTTCATCGTCTGAATCTGGGGGCGATAGCAGCGATTAACCCTCACAATCCTGCGCGGCCCGATTACTAACTGAAGGGCGATGGTGTGTCAACGATCAGCGCGTGATGCCTCCAACTTCTGTATTCATTGACTTGCCTTGTCGCCGCCACGTAAGATTCGTCGCCAGTGGCTGAGCAGACAATTTCCCACTACCGCATCCTCAGCATGCTGGGGGGCGGCGGCATGGGCGTGGTGTATAAAGCCGAGGACACACGGCTCGACCGCTTCGTCGCCCTCAAATTCCTGCCTGAGGACGTAGCCCAGGATCCCCACGCATTGGAGAGATTTCGCCGCGAAGCGAAGGCCGCTTCGGCGCTGAACCATCCCAACATCTGCACGATTCACGACATCGGCGAGGAAGATGGCCGCGCCTTCATGGTGATGGAGTTCCTCGATGGCGTGACCTTGAAGCACCGCATTGGCGGCAAGCCGCTGGAGCCGGAGCTGCTGTTGGACCTGGCGACGGAGGTTGCCGATGCGCTGGACGCCGCACATGGCCAGGGCATCATCCACCGCGATATCAAGCCGGCGAACATCTTCATCACGCGGCGCGGGCATGCCAAGATTCTCGACTTCGGGCTGGCGAAGGTAACCGCGAAAGTTGCGGCTAGCGGGCAGACCGCAACCGAGATGGCCTCCGATGCCGACCATCTCACCAGCCCGGGAGCAATGCTTGGCACAGTCGCCTATATGTCGCCCGAGCAGGTGAAGGCGCGCGATCTCGATTCGCGCACTGACCTGTTTTCCTTCGGCGCGGTGCTGTACGAAATGGCGACGGGCAAGATGCCGTTCGGGGGTGAAAGCTCGGGCGAGATTTGCGGCGCCATCTTGCACACGCCGCCCGCGCCGCCATCGCAGCTGAGCCCGGAGATGCCGACGGGACTGGAAGCGGTGATCGGCAAGGCGCTGGAGAAGGACCGCAACCTGCGCTATCAGCATGCTTCAGAAATGCGGACCGACCTGCAGCGCCTGAAGCGAGACACCGAGAGCGCCCGCTATTCCGCGGTGGGATCCGGATCGGGCGCGGTGGCAGCAGCCTCCGGCGGGGTCTGGGCCGAGAGTTCAGGCAAGGCAAAAGCGGTTGAGACACCCTCCAGCCAGGGCCGATCTTCGGTAGAGAAGAAAAAGCCCTGGCCGATCATCGCCGTGGTATCGCTCCTCGTTATCACCGCGCTGGTTGGCGGGCTGCTCTATTACCGCTCGCGTGAAGCTCCCAAGCTGACCGAGAAAGACACCATCGTCGTTGCCGACTTCGAAAACAAGACCGGCGATACGGTCTTCGACGACACCTTGAAGACTGCCCTGACCGTAGCGCTGAACCAGTCGCCATTCTTGAATGTGCTCTCCGACAACCAGGTGACGAAGACGCTGAAGCTGATGACGCTTTCCGCCGACACCAGGCTGACGCCCGAGGTGGCGCGCGACCTGTGCCAGCGTACGGGCAGCAGGGCGTTCATTGCAGGTTCCATTGCCAGTCTGGGCAACGAGTACGTCCTCGGGTTGAAAGCGGTGAACTGCCAGAGCGGCGACACGTTGGCGCAGGAGCAGGTGACGGCCAACGGTAAAGAGAAGGTACTGAATGCCGTGGGCGAGGCGGCCGCGAAGCTGCGCGGCGAGCTGGGCGAGTCGCTGACGACGGTGCAGAAGTTTGACGTTCCGCTGGAACAGGCAACCACTTCCTCGCTTGAAGCACTGAAGGCCTACAGCCTTGGCGTAAAGGCCGACAACCAGAAGGACGCTCAGGAAGCTCTTCCTTACGCGCAACGCGCTATTCAGCTCGATCCCAACTTTGCCATGGGCTATCTGGCATTGGGCTCTGACTACTTTGGACTGGCCGAGCTCGGGCGGGCCAGCGAGTACTACGCCAGGGCCTTCGACTTGCGCGAGCACGCCAGCGAGCGGGAGAAGCTCCTCATCAGCGCCGACTACTATCGCAACGTAAGCGGAGAGCTGGACAAGGCGGTGCAGACGTACCAGGCGATGATTGCCAGCTATCCCCGGGACAACTACGGATACAACGGACTCGGCATCGTCTATTCGGAACTGGGGCAATTCGACAAGGCGGTGGAGGTGACACGCCAGGCCCAACAGCTGGCCCCCGAGAGGATCGCCCCGTATGTGAACCTCGCCAACTACTTACTTGTCTTGCAGCGCTTTCCCGAAGCCCGGCAGACCATTGAGGACGCACAAGCCAGGAAGCTGGACGCCAGCCAGTTTCGCAGTGCGCTTTATGGTCTTGCCTTTGTAGCAGGGAACACACAGGCGATGGCGGAACAGCAGCAGTGGTTTGCGGTGAATGCGGGCGACGAGCACATAGGACTCTCGCTTTTCGCTGACACGGAGGCCTACTCAGGTCATGTGGCGAAGGCAAAGGAGCTGACGCGACGCGCGGCTGAAGCCGCAATAAGGGTCGACAGCAAAGAAAATGCAGCCATCTGGTGGGAGAATACTGCCCTGCGCGAGGCTGCCTTCGGCAACATCGCCCAAGCCCGGCAGGCGGCCGATGCCGGGCTCAAGCTATATCCCGACAGCCTGGCTGTGCAGGTGGAAGCCACGCTGGCTTACGCCATGAACGGTGATACGGAGCGAGCACAGGGCATGGCGGAGGCCTTGAACAAGCGCTACCCTCTCGACACCCAGGTGCAGGCGCTGTGGCTGCCAGCCATTCACGCGCAGCTGGCGCTGAATCGCAAGAAACCGCCTGAGGCGCTTACCGGGTTGCAAAGTGCATTGCCGCCCATCGAGTACGCTCAGATCAATTTCATCGCCCAGGCTTCGTGCCTCTATCCGACCTACATTCGCGGTCAAGCCTACCTGGCGGCGGGACAGGGCAAGGAAGCTGCCGCCGAGTTCCAAAAGATCCTCGACCATAGCGGCATCGTGTGGAACTGCTGGACGGGAGCGCTGGCGAAGCTTGGTGTTGCCCGCGCGAATGCCTTGCAAGCCAAGAACGCAACCGGCGTCGACGCCGATGCCGCCCGCACTCGCGCCCTCGCCGCCTACAAAGACTTCCTCACGCTCTGGAAAGACGCCGACCCCGACATTCCCATCTACAAAGATGCCAAAGCTGAGTACGCGAAGCTGCAATAGCGGCACGAGGCGGTCATAGTAGTGCTTTTGTCAACGTTGCGAAATGCTGTTAATCATTTCTTGCCATCCAATCTGCCTTAGCCGATAATCCTTTCTCGTTTTTCTAAAGCAGAAGCTTCTTCAGCAATCGGACTCTCGCTCCCACTCAAAGTCTTACGGCATTCGTTCGCTGTGCAGATACCCGGTCGCCGATTTCAGTCCTTGTTGCGCGTCTTTCGGCGCCCTCGAAGCAGTCCGTATCCGTCCTTTTGAAACCTATCCCAACGGTCGGGCCCTGTCGTTAGAAAGTTCATTTCACAAGCAGCTCAGAGGAGAAGCGATGACTTCGAAGAATTCGCAGTTGATGATTGCATTCTGTGTCGTAGCCGTCTGTGTGTTCATTCCCTTGTCGGCAATCGGCCAAGCGGCTGCAGCGCATGGTTCGAAATCGGCGCCTCCGCCGCCTGGATCTTCACAGGTCGTCGTGACCAACACTCCGGCACAGCCCGTCCCCACCGCCGCCCAGGGCACAACCACCGTAGGCGGGACAGTCAACATCGGCAACACGCCATCGGTCTTTCTCGCCAATACTCCCAGCGTCAACGTCGCCAATACTCCCAACGTGAACGTCGCCAACAGTCCAACCGTCACGCTGGGCGCAGGCGCAAGCGTGAATGTCACCAACCCGCTCTATCCGAACAACAACCCCATCCCGTTGTTTGTTACGGAGGCGAGAAATCGCTGGGAGGACAGTTGCTTTGTGGAGTTCAGTGGCGCCTCCGGGAGTTGCTTATTCCAGCCAGTGCCGGCCAATACTGTGCTGCTGATCCGGGAATTCG
>Ga0126381_100000127_pt1 | contig 84097 bp, 79 predicted proteins | sample PanSoiMetPlot_28_FD_96465 | JGI IMG/M metagenome (GOLD analysis project Ga0126381, IMG submission 96465) | Tropical forest soil microbial communities from Panama - MetaG Plot_28 | ecosystem: Environmental > Terrestrial > Soil > Tropical forest > Bulk soil | place: Panama | collected 2016-02-17 | reverse complement strand
TTCCGAAGTGCCTGTACTAATCCGGCAGCCGAAAACCCACAGGCTGAAGCCTGTGCCACCATCGTCTGGCTCGACCACCTTCCTGCCAATAGGTAAAGAGATTTCAGAAACATCACACTAGAAAGTCAGACGGAAGCCCATCTGCAACCTCCTTGGCTCAAATGCTGCTGTAAACCCGAGCGGCTGCGAGGGTGTGCGGTCGTCCCTGCCTGTTACGTTGAACGGGCCGGTAAAAGTCGCGCCCACGATGTTGTTCACGCTTTCGTAGTTGAGCCTATTGAAGAGATTGAACGCCTCGATCATGAGATCGAGGCGCGTCTTCTCGGTGAGAGCAAAGCCGCGCTGCAGACGGGCGTCGAACGCGGCAAAGCTCGGTCCGAGTCCTGTATTGCGCCCTGCGTAGGGTGGGCGATCGGTCGTATTATGCCGGTCATTGTTCACATCCACGCCGCCGACCAGCAGATTGAAGGGCGGGCCGCTGTGGTATTGAAAAATCGGCGAGAGCGTCCAGTTCCTCAGCAGCGCGCCGCGCCCAGAACCGGACTGGAGAACGCCGTAAACGACCACTTTATGACGCTCGTCAAACGATGACGAAGCGCGATCGCAGCGGCGGCAGAACTGATTGTTCGGTTCGAAGTCGCTGTTGTAATCCGTCGTCTCGTCGGTAGCGTGGCTCAGAGTGTAGTTCGCGTTGATCAGAAGTCCGCGACTCAGACGCTTGCTGGCCTCAAGCAGCAGGCCGCCGTAAAACGAGTTCGACTCCGACTCGTAAACGTTGCTTTGATAGATGAGCGGATTCACGAAATATCCGAACGGGTGCGTCGCATCCGGCCCGTAGTTCTGCGTTCCTATGGATGGATCGAAGGGCGCCGAACTTAGCACGTTGTTATCGTATGCGTCCGTAAGATGCGAGCCTCTGACGAAAATGCCGTTCGCCGAAGCCGTGAAGCCGGGCGCGAACTCACGCTGAATTCCCAGACTCGCTTGCTGCGTCTGGGGATTCTGGTAGTTCGGGGAAGCGCTGAAGATTACGGATAGAGGCGGCAGCGGGCCGGTCTGGCTAATGTTGATCCCGAACTGGGTCAGATCGGCCGGCGTGATCGAGCGGGTGGGGGTGGGAATACCGATCACGCCTTCTGCCCGCAAGGTCGAGAAGATGTTTGCCGCGCTTTGCGCGCCCGGAGTTTGAATCGTCGTCAAAACCTGGGCGATGGGACGGAATCCGGTGGGAGTCACGCCCAGCGCATAAACGCTGTAGTCGATCTGAAAATCGATTGTGGCGTAATACAAGCCATATCCACCGCGAATCGTGGTCTTCGGATCAACGTTCCAGGCGAAGCCGAAGCGCGGTGCGATTTCTTTGTGGTCGGTGGGCAGCGGCGCGCGGCGGTTGTCGACCTCGTACCGGAGCCCGGCATTGATTGTCAGTCCGGGCGCCACGCGCCATTCGTCCTGCACAAAACCCGCATAGAGAGGATAGGTTGCCTTGACCACGCCGTCGCCAAAGCCCTGCTGATAGCTTTGGGCCAGCCCGAGATTGAAGGCCTGAAGGGAAGTGATGGTGGTGGAGGCAAGGACCGGATTGACTAAAGCCCCGGGCAGGGGACCAAACGTAAAACGTCCGCTGAAGAAGGTGGCCGAGTCGGCATGCTCGTTGCGTATCAGCACGTAGGCGCCCGTCTTGAGCGTGTGGCGGCGGAGCGTGATGGTCAGGTTGTCGGCCAGTTCCGTGTGGCGGGTGATGTCGTCGGAGGGAAGAAAGCGGTCGCGGTTGAAATTGCCGGACCCGGAAAGATCAAGCGCGGGCCCGAACTTATCGTTTGTCGTGGTGAGCTGGTCGTCGTAGTTGAACTGGACGCGCGCTTCGTTGACTATGCGCGGAGTGAAGGTGTGAAACCACGAGCCCGCGCCGGTGGTATCGAAGATGTTCTGAACGTAGCCGCGCGAGTACCCGGTGAGCGCCAGCACGTTCGGATTCGTGTCGTAAAAGCTGCTGGTATTGGCGCGAAACGAAAACTGATTGTTCTGGTTGGGCTGATGATCCAACCGCAGGAGCCCCTGATACTCGTCGGTCTGGAATGGGAAAATACCGCTGTTGATCTGAAACATCTGCTGCACGGCAGGAGGCGTCGACAACGCCGCGGTTAGTTGCTGCGCGGCCGGCGGAGGCAATTGTGAAATGACCGCCTGCTGCTGCGGGGTGGGGCCGAATACGGAAAGGTCGGTCAGGATCGGCACGGCCGTGTTTTCGCGGCGGCGATCCTGTTCGTAATCGAGGAAGTAGAAGGTCTTGTCTTTCACGATGGGGCCACCAAGGGTTGCCCCGAACTGCTGGCGGGAAGAGTCCGGCTTGACGCGCGTCAGCGTGTTATTCGAATTCAGAATTACGTTGAACGGGTTTGTGCCATCGAAAACCTGATCGCGGAAGAAGCCGAAACCGCTACCGTGAACGGCGTTCGTACCGCTCTTTGTCACGATGTTTACCACCCCGCCGCGCGACCCGCCGTATTCGGCCGAATAGTTCGACCGGTTGATCTGAAATTCGCGCACCGCTTCCTGCCCGACGGTCGGCCTCACGCCGCCGCCAGCGTCATTCGATTCACCGCCGTCGAGATTCACCGAGTTGCCGCGTCCGTTGCTGCCGTAAAACGAAAGGCCGGAATCGGGAGTCTGCTTGACGCGGTAGGTGTTCGCGTCGGCCAAAGCTTTCGAATCGGACACGCCGGGCGCGAGTAGAGAGAAGCTCAGGTAATCGCGGCGGTCGATCGGAAGATCGGTAATTGCGCGGCTTTCGATAACGTTGGATTGCTGAGTGCGGCTGGTTTCGAGGGGTGGAGCTTCGGCTGTGACCTCGACCACATTCGTTGCTCCCGCAACCTGCAGCGTAATATTCAGCGTGCCTGTGGAACCGACCTGCAAGGGTACGTTTGTGACCACACCGGGAGCGAAACCCTGTTGTTCGGCCTTTACCTCGTAGGTTCCGGGAGGCAGAAGATCGAAGCGATAAAAGCCGTCACTATCGGTTTTGGTCTGGCGGGTGAACTGAGTCTCCTGATTGGCAACTTTCACGGTAGCGCCCGCAATTACGGCTGACGAAGCATCTGTGATTACGCCGCTGAGAGTGGCGGTGCTGGTCGATTGCGCGAATAGAAACCCGGAGCAGAGAAAAAACGACAAGGTTTTTTTCATACGCGTGCGGAGAATTCCCCGTAATGCTAGTGAAACCGAACGCGCGAATCATTTCAAGAGCCCACACGACCGGGCTTAAGTGGCTAGTGACGCTATCGCGAAGGCGCGTCAGAGGGTGTTCGGTTCGTCGGGCAGCGGGCCGTGAATATCGATTCCGTATTTGGCAGCCAGCGTCATCAGTTTGCCCATGTCGGGCGAGGCGGGCGGCTCAGCGATCGGCGTCGTCTGTTCGAGGACGAATCCCTCAAAACCGGCGGGGGAGCACATCAACAGCATTCGGGCCGGAGACTGGCCGACGACCTTGAATCCGTGGGGGATTTCGCGCGGTCCGTAGACGAATGCGCCGGGGCGGGCTTTCAGCCATTTCCCGCCGCAGACGAACGCGATCTCTCCTTCGAGCACGTAGAACGACTCGTCTTCCCGATGATGCGTGTGATACGGCGAGGCGAATCCGACGGGCATTTCCCAATGCTCCATCAGGCCGAACGCTCCGTTGGTTGTTTCCGCGGTGGACCTCATCACGGTTGGGATGCCGAGGAATCGGAACGCCGCATCTTCTCTCGTATTCAGGTACGGCTGTTGTGTGGTGGCCATTTCTGCGCTTGGTTCGATCTTAGCGAGGCCGTTGAAGCCACTGGCAAAATAGTCGTGTCATGGCCAGCGACGGCATTATGTGGGCGTCTGAGCATTCGGTCGATTGCGGCGTGCCGGTGGAGCTTCGCGGGTTCACAACCAGTAAGATTTCGGGGCGGATCGAATGGCGAGTTGTCGAGGCTCGGCGGGGACGGGCGGTCATTGAGTTTCCGGCTCCTGGCGCGACGGGGGGATTGGGTTGGATGTTCTCGGATATCGGGGACGAACGCGAATGACCCAGCGGCGCACGCCCGAAGGGGAACGAGCAGAGGCTTTGTCGAAGGCGATTGGGCCGAGTCTGGAGGCCACGACTCCTGCCGGGATGCAGAAGCTCCGTGAGGCGATCGAGGAGGCGGCGCGGACGCATCGCCCGACTTTATGCCGAACAAACTGACCAATCAGGTTGCGCTCGTGACCGGGGGATCGCGCGGGATTGGCCGGGCGGTTTGCCTGGCGCTGGCAGCGGAAGGGGCTCAGGTCATTGTTCATTACCATCGCAATCGGACCGCTGCGGAGGAGGTGCGCGGCATGCTCGGTGCGGCGTGCATTTCGCTGGCACAGGCCGATCTCGGGTCTGCGGATTCGATCTCGCGGATGGTCGATGCGCTTGGCGATACCCGGCTGGGCGCCCTGGTTAATAACGCTGGCGTCTGGAAGGCGACGCCGCTCGGGTCCACGAGCGAAGCGGTCCTGCACGAGGTTCTGAACGCCAATCTGGCGGGGATGTTCTGGTTGACGCAGGCTGTATTGCCTCGGCTGAGGGACGGCGCCCGGATTGTGAATCTGTCGTCCACGGCGGGACGGATCGGAATTGCGAGCGGGCGTAGCGTGTATGGGGCGGCCAAGGCGGCAGTCGATTCCCTCACAAAAAGCTGGGCGCTGGAACTGGCTCCGCGGCGCATCCGCGTCAATGCGGTTGCGCCGGGCTACGTGGAGACGGATATGACGGCGGAGCATTTCGGTAACCCGGAGACGAGGGAGAATGCGCTGCGGCGTCATCCGCTGGGGCAATTCACGACGGTGGAAGACGTTGCGAATGCCGTCGTATTCCTCTGTACGGACGACTCGGCGAGGATCACGGGTCAGTCATTAAATGTCAGCGGGGGGTTCGTTATCTAATGACCTTTTTGTTCGTATAATGGGCGGCCATATGACGCTGAAGCCGATCGCGAGTTTAACAGTGGCGGTGGGTCTGTGCTGTTCGTGTTCTACGTCAATCGTGCAGGAGAACGGCCCCGAAAAGCAGGTTGCTGAGAAGCCCTTCGTGGCCGGAGGCAACATTGAGATGCGACTGGACTCCGGCAATTATGCCATCCGTCCGGCCGCCAGCGATCAGATTCGCGTCTCTTTCGGCGGGAATGCGGGAAGCGCAAGCGCGGAGCTTTTTGGCAACGGATCGCTGGCGACTGTTGCGGTGAAAGACGCGCCTCTCAACAACTTTCACGCCACGATTGAGGTCCCCAAGACGTCGAATCTTACGATCCATCTGAAAGCCGGGAACCTGGAAGTCGGCGCCATAACGGGCGACAAAGATGTCACGAGTACGGCTGGGAACGTCGAGATCGCGGTAGGCGACGCGAGCGCTTATGCGAGCGCGGACGGATCGGTAACAGCAGGCGACATCGACGCCGGTGCGTTCGGCAAGTCGGCATCCGGCATCAATCCGCATTTTGAGTGGACGGGACAGGGGAAGTACAAACTGCATGCCAGCCTGGGGGCTGGGAATCTGGTGCTCAGGAGATAGATCAGCGGACGCGGTTGCCGGCGATATAGACGGAATCGATGGCGCGCGTGTTCAGGATGTTGTCGAGGGGGTTTTTGTCGAGGACGATCAGGTCTGCCCACTTCGATTTGTCGAGCGTTCCAAGGTCTTTGGCTTTGAGGAATTCGGCGGCGTTTTTTGTGGCGGCCTGAATCACCTGATTGGGCGTTAGGCCCGCTTCGACCATCAATTGCATTTCCCAGTGCTCGAAGAACCCGGGGAAGCGCCCCGGAGGACCGGAGTCGGTTCCGAAGCCGTATTTCACTCCCGCATCGACCAGCGTCTTGAGATTCTTCTTCGCGGTTTCCAGGAATTCGGGATAGTGGGCGAAGTGGGGGTCAGCCGCCATCGTGTGCTGGTATTCGGGATTTTTGAGAGTCGTAACGACGGCGGTCGAGACGCCTCGCGTGAAGAACGGATCGTTCGCGAAAGGGGGCGTCTTCGCGTAGGCGAACATGGACGCTTCGCGGCTTAGAGTGGCGGCCATCTGCCACGTACCGTGCTTCTTCATCGAGTCGATCAGTTCGCGGTCCACAGGTTTGTCGCGGACGCTGTGGGCGAGGCCGTTGACTCCGTCGTTCACGACTTCCTTCGCGTCCGCGAGATAGAAAATGTGGGCTGCGGCCGGCAGGTGGTTCTTGTGCGCTTCGGTAATGATTGCCTTCGCGATGTCGTAAGGCATCTTCTTCTGCTCGCCCAGGTGGTCGTCCATCCAGAGCTTGACGATGTCGACCTTCTCTTTGGCAAGCCGGGCCACTTCCGGCGCAACTTCGGCGGTTGAGGCGACGCCTCCTGTGACTCCCGGAAGGCCGCCATATCCACCTTTGTAAACGAAGCCCTGGCCTGCGGTGAAAATGCGGGTCTCGCCAGGGCGGCCGGCGCGCTGGCGGTCACGCATGCCGATGACGAAGTCCTTGTCGGTGCCCATGCTCAGCACGGAGGTCACGCCGTAGGACGCGTAGGTTTTTAGATTCTTTTCAACGTTGGCTTCGGTGAGGTTATCGGCGCTTTGCTTGAGATCCACCGTGGCGCCGAGATGGCCGTGCAGATTGATGATGCCAGGCATCACGAATTTGCCCGATAGGTCGGTTGTCTCCGCGCCGGTGGGCGCTTTGAGCTGCGAAGCGGGTCCGATCCAGGAGATGCGGCCGTTGTCGATGATCATCGCGGCGTTGGGGACCGGCGCACCGCCGTTGCCATCGATCAGGGTGAAGTTTTTGAGTACTTTGGTCTCGGCGCTGAGAGCAAGCGCCACTAGAAAGAGCGCGCTGGCAGCCTTACTTGCCATCGATCGATTCCTGAAGAATGCGTTTGGCTCGCGCCGGATTGAACACGCCGCAGGAACAGAAACGCGACATGTAGGTGACGGCCTGATCCGGCGTGCGGCGGCCTTCCTTGACCCAGTCGATCATCTTGCGCGCAAGCTGGTGGCTGACCATGCCGTGGCCGCACATGGTGGACAGCATCATGACCTGCGTGTTGGGCAGCTTTTCGGTTTTGCCTTCGAACCCGAGCGAATAGCCGACGCTGTGGCGCGGAATGCAGGCATGATGGCAACACTGCTCGGCGCCGTCGATGGAGGTGGAGATATTGACGCTGAGGCCGAGGTCTTCCTCTTTGATGCGTTTGACGAAATCTTCGGCGGCGACACGGTTGTCGAATACAGCGGCGCAGGTGGTGGGGTGATCGAGGCCATCGATCACGGCCTGGAAATCGGGCGTCATGTCGCGCTTCCAGTGGGAAACGGGGCTCATGTCGCGCGACGGTCGCAGCGCCCCGCCATGGCGGCCTTCGCCGAGGTTGACCGGCTTGTACTCGGCGGCGATCTGGAGAAAGCGGCGAAGCTTTGGCAGCGCGTCTTTGTCGTTCTTGCCCTTGCTGGCAATGGCGAAGACGACGTAGTCGTCACTGAAGCTTTCGGCGTTACCGAAGCGGTGGAGCGTGTTGGTCATGCGTTGATGGTCTCCCGTGAAGCGGCGGGTTGGGATGCGGGAACGGCGCGCCCGAGGCCGATGTTGGTTTTGGCGCGCTCGAGTTTATAGCCGAGGCGTTCGAGGATGGGGGCGACGACACGTTCCTCGCCGTCCGGGTCGCAGCGAGTGCCGACGCCGAGAGCCACGATGGTGTTGAGCTTCTTTTCGACGTCCCAGACGAGGCGAACGACTTCCTCGGTGCGCTCGACCGGTACCTTGATCTCGACGATCGCCGACATGACCTTCTCGTTGAGGATGTCTTCGCGGAGCGTTCCGGTGGGGACGTCGGTCATGAGCGAAGTGACGGGATTTTTCTTTTCGAAGGCCACGCCCGCTTTGGCGAGAGCGGAGCACATGACCTGAATTTCGCGGAAACGCACGCCGACGCCGGGTCGGCCAAATTCGATGGTGAAACCGACCTCGCCGACCTGAACACGGCCGCTGACGTCGTTGGTTTTGACCTCTTCGGTGCCGCGTCCTTCGACGCCGGTGGATTCGTGGGGCACGCGGGGGTCGGAGAACGCGCGACGGACGACGCGGGGCCATGTCAGTTCATCGGGCTCGAAAGCGGCAGTGGGGCAGACGTCGGGTTCCGGTTCGAAGCGGATGCGGAGAGCGGCAAAAGTCTTGCGTATCGCGCGAACGAAAGTGGGGTTGAGGTGCTCCTGGCTGAGCCCGTTGTAGCAGGCGTAACACTCGACGCACTCGTCGCGCTTGATTGTGGCGCGCTTGATGACGGGGTCGATGTAGATGGCCTCCATGGGGCAGACGTAGGTGCAGTTTCCGCAGGCGACGCACTTATCAGGATTGATGCGCATGGCGATCCTATGGCCGAAGCCACCATTATCATAAGGCAGAGAACGTGAAGACGAATGCGGTACGGATTCTGGAAACGACGGGTGTGCGGTTCGAACTTCGGACCTATGAGGTGGATCCGGAGGACCTGAGCGCTGAAACGGTGGCCGCGAAAATCGGAATGCCGGCGGAGCAGGTTTTCAAGACGCTGGTGGCGCGGGGCGATCGCAACGGCGTCTGCCTTGCCGTGGTGCCGGGGAACGCCGAACTGGACCTGAAGGCTCTGGCAAAGGTGACGGGCGACCGTAAAGCGGAGGTCGTACCGCTGAAGGAAGTCCTTCCGCTGACCGGGTATGTGCGCGGCGGCGTGACGGCCATCGGAGGCCGCAAAGAGTATCCGGTTTATATCGACGAAACCGCGATTCTCTTCGATGAGATTTCGGTCTCGGCGGGGGTGCGCGGAACGCAGATCGTGCTGAGGCCTGACGATTTCATCCGAATCGCGGGGGCAGTCGAAGGCCCGATCGCGAAGACCGGGACCTGAGGCTGCATCAATTCAATTCACTACATGGGCAGTTCTCTACATGGGCAGTTCAATGGCGCCCTTGTCTCGAAGGCCCGTCAGCGCGAGACCATAACGCCCGCGGACGCCGGTTTTCTCGAAGATGTGCTTCAGGTGGATTTTGACCGTGCCGGTCTGGATTCCCAGCGTACGCGCGATGTCGCGATTCTTCATTCCATGCTGCACGAGTTCGGCGATCTGATGCTCGCGGGCGGTGAGGGCGGAGCGGCGGGGCCGGAGCAGTTTGCCGGTGTCGCCGAAGATGCCGTCTTCCATCCACGTGTTGCCAGTCGTTACGGCGCGAAGACAGGCGAGCATGGAATCCGGTTCCGCGGAACGGCGCAGAATGCCGCGCGCGCCAGCCTGGAGCAGGCGGAGGGCTTCGGCTTCATTCACGCCCTGGCCCCACACGACGGTGGCAGTGCGGATATTTTCCGATGCGCATTGGCGGAGCCAATCCAGCACTGGCGCGGAGACCGATGCGCTGCCGACCGGCCTGCCGACTGCTTTGTCGACCAGGAACGCAGCAGGCTGAATGGAGCGCGCGAGTTCGAGGGCTGCATCGAGCGTGCAGACGGCGCCTGCGAAGCGAAGGTCATCCGTGGAGTCGAGGAGGGAGCGAAGGCCCTCAATAGCCATTGGCTGGGTGTCGCAAATCAGTATGGATTTCCGCGGGCTTTCGTTATTCATTCAGCGTGACCTCAGTCGAACATTCGGCGGAACTGCGATGAAACTGTAGTGCGAAGCAGGCGTGGAAGCTCTCAGGTTTTTTGGCGGGAGAGGGCGCGATAGCATGAATCGCTTGTGGGAACTGCGCCTCGATAATGCCGCCGAGTGGCTTGTCCGTCAGGGGTTTGCGACAGCTGGGGCGGAGTTCTCGGAACTGGGCGGCGGTGTTTCGAACACGGTCATTCTTGCGAGCGCGCCGGAATTTCGTATCGTTCTGAAACAGGCGCTGGGCCAACTGCGCGTGGCTGAGGTGTGGCGCGCGGATCCGGACCGGATCCTGCGCGAGGCCGAGGCGATGGATTGGGTCGCGCGGCTGCCCGGCGCGAGTTTCGCTCCGAGTTTGCGGGCGCGCGACGCGGACAACCGTGTGATCGCGATGGAAGCGGCGCCTTGCGGGGCGGAGATGTGGAAGGCGCTACTGTTTCGGGGCGAGATCCACGAGGAGCATGCGCGGCGGGCGGGAGCGATGCTGGGGCGCATTGCGTCGGCGAGCTGGAATCGTGCCGAAGCGCGGCAGGCATTCGGGAATCGCGAGGCATTCGATCAGCTCCGGACGGATCCTTATTATCGGTTCACTGCGGAACGCTATCCGGAGGTGAAGGGGTATTTCGAAGAATTGATCGACAGGTCGGAGAAGCGCGCAGTGAGTCTGACGCACGGAGACTGGAGTCCGAAGAACCTGCTGGTCTGGGACGGTGGGATGTGGGCGATTGACTGGGAGTGCGCGCACTTCGGCGATCCGTCTTTCGACGCCGCGTTTCTGTTAAATCATCTGGTGTTGAAGAGCATCGCGATGCCCCGATATCGGGAGCGGTTCGCGGCTTCAGCGCATGCGTTCGGCGAGGCACTGCGGGAAAGCCTTCCCGAAGAGGGCGGGTGGGTTTTGGACGGGGCGCTGGAACACGCGCCCGCGCTCCTGCTGGCGCGCGTGGATGGGAAATCGCCAGCGGAGTATCTGGATGAGTCTGGGCGCGAGACGGCGCGGCGGATCGCGTTGCGGTTGATGGCTCGCCCCGTGAAGGAGATCGGCGGTCTGTTCGGGATATGAAGATTCAAAACGTACGCGCGCTCGAGATTCTCGATTCACGTGGAAACCCGACGATTCAGGCGGAGGTCTCGCTGGAAGGCGGGATGCGCGCGATCGCGCAGGTTCCTTCGGGCGCATCGACCGGGCGACATGAAGCGTGCGAGTTGCGGGACCTGGGAGAAGCCCGGTTCAGCGGGAAGGGCGCGCGGCGGGCGGTGCGGAACGTCGAGGATGTCATTGGTCCCGCGGTCTGCGGGATGCGGGCGGACGGTCAGCGCGAGATCGACGGACGCCTGATCGAACTGGATGGTTCCGAGGACAAGAGCCGGCTCGGCGCAAATGCCATGCTGGCGGTCTCCTGTGCGGCTGCGCGGGCTGCCGCAATGGCGCGGCGCGTTCCGCTTTGGAGGCATCTTTCGGAGATGTCGGCGAGGCCGGACCCGCGCATGCCGGAGCCCATGATCAACATCATTTCGGGCGGACTTCACGCGGGGCGGAATCTGGAATTTCAGGATTTCCTGGTGATGCCGCGAGGGTATCCGGATCTGATGTCCGCACTGGAGGCTACGGTGCGCGTGCATCGGGAAGCGGGACGTTTGCTGGAGCGGCGAGGCTGCGTTTTGACCGGCGTTGCCGACGAAGGCGGATGGGGTCCGAGGTTGGGGTCAAATGAAGCGGCGGCGGCGTTGTTGCGGGAAGCGATCGGGTCCGCTGGGGCTTCGATGGACATCGCGCTTGACGTCGCTTCGACGCATTTTTATGAGGGCGGCCGCTACCGACTGGAAGGAAGACAGCTTTCCTCAACTGAAATGGCACAGTTTCTCGATGGCTGGATCTCGCGATACGGCGTGGCATCGATTGAGGATCCGTGCGCCGAGGATGACTGGGAAGGATGGAAAGTCATAACTGCGAGGCTCGGCTCGCGGGTGCGACTGGTGGGGGACGATCTGTTCACGACAAATCTGAATCGCCTCGAACGGGGCATCGGGGACCGGGCTGCGAATTCGGTTCTGGTGAAGATGAATCAGATCGGCACGCTGACGGAGACGTTCGCGGTGATCGACCGCGCGCGGGAGGCGGGGTACGGGGCGGTGATTTCGGCGCGGTCCGGGGAAACCGAGGATTCGTTTCTCGCGGACCTGGCGGTAGCCTCGGGCGCGGGGCAGATCAAGATCGGATCGGTCACGCGGTCGGAGCGACTGGCGAAATATAACCGGTTGCTCGAGATCGAGCGCTGGGAGCTTACTTGAGGTTGATGGTGCCGCGACAGCTCTCAGCGCCGCATTTGCAGGTATATTTCTCGATGTCTTTTGCGAAGTGATAGTCGACGGTGAGTTCTTCGCCTTTGCGGATGGGACGGCGGCTCATGTAAAGGATGTGACCGGCGCGGATGACGGTGATGATGTTGGGATCGCAGCAGTGGTTGATGTATTCGGCCCCGCTGCCGCCGACGGACCCGTCAACGGTCCAGTAGTTATCGAGCGTGAACAGGTAAATCATCGCGCCGCTTTGTTCGCTGCGGCGGCGGGTTTCCCTGCGACTGATTCGCTCACCGGTGTATTCCATAACCTTGCGTCGCGCCGGGATGTTTTCGCCGGCATAGACACCCCAGCGGTGGATTTTAGATGGTCTGATCTCCAGTTTGAAGGCGGCGTACTGCTCGTCAATGAGGGGCTTCTTTTCGGCGGTCGCGCGAGACATTTTCTGCATTGTAGCGACCAGCGGCGAATTTGAGAAGAGGCGCGAGCCGCGGATTCTGCAATGTCATACCGCTGACAGCACGGGGTGTATCCTGACTCCATGCGTCTAGCAACGATTTTTATTACTGTTTTCGCGTTTTGTCTCGCTGGTCTGATGGCTCAGGATGAGCTAGCGCAGTATCAGACGTGGATGAAGGCGGCGGCCGGAGCGCGAGGAGCGGCGATGAAGAGCATCCAGGCGAAGGACGTGGCGGCTGCCGCGGCTTCGGCCAAGACGGTGGCCGAGAACTTCGATCAGATGGCGACCTTCTGGAAGGGCAAAGGCAAAGCCGACGCGCAGGCGTTCGCGGAGACTGCGCGGGATGCGGCTAAAGCGGCTGCGGCGGCGAGCACCGCCGAGGAACAGCAGGCGGCCATGCAGAAGAGCGGTCCGACGTGCACGGGCTGCCATATGATCTATCGGGACGGAAACGGTTTCAAGGGGCTCTAATAGCAAAGGCGGCAGGAGAAAAGGTTCAGGTAGAACGCATACAGAGACCGGGGTCGCTGACGGGGTTTGTTGGCGATGCCCGGTCTTTTATTTTTTGCATTCGTGACTGGAAAGAAGCGCTAGACGCGGCTTAGCTCCGGTAGGCGTCCTTCCGGCTGCGGACCCGATGAATGGTGATTTCGTCGTCAGGTAATTGCCCACCCGAAGGCGCAGCAAACCGTCAAATGCTCCGCTTAGCGGCTTGACCTGACCCTTGCCGGGTTCGGCGTAACGGTGGATCGCTCTGAGAATAGCCAGCGCCGTGGCTTGATCGATGGAGCGGACCTCAGCGGGTACACCCGGCTCAAGCCGGATCGCCTTCACTCGCGGTCTTTTTCCAGGACCTGATCCATCGTGAACCCGAGATCAGCGACCACTTCTTCGAAAGGGATGCCTTGTCCTCCGTGTCCAAAATACTCCAGAGAAGCGGGAAGGGCCCGACGATCCTCTTCCGTGAGTTCCTCGTCGTCCTCGTCGATCATCGATTCAAGCAGCGTTTCGAGGGCGGCCAATTGCGTCTGCGGCAATTGATCGATAAGGGAATGCACGTGCGAGCGCGCATCTGGGTTCATTCGTTACTCTGCGTGCGGAGTGCGGCAACCAGCCTCACGTAACCAGTGTAAGACGGGCGCTCGAAATCAGAAAGCGCTGGCCGCGACGACTTCTGCAATTTCGAGATCCTGGCGGGACGTGTCCCACCCGAGGAGGGCTCCCATTTCGTTGGCGAGGGGCTGGAGCCAGTCGGGGGAAGCAGTGCGCTCGTAGCCCCAGTAGGTACTCACGTAGAGCAAGTCCGGGAGCTTGCGGGCGAATTCGCGTTCTACGGCTGCGCGGATGCGGCCCGAAGTCGATGACGGTGTTGGAGGGATGTCGAGAGGCGTTTCGGCGGTTCGCCCCGGGAGGTTGCGTCCGGGCGCGAGGTCGTCCATCAGCATGTCGACGAGCTCTTCACTCATCGAACGATAGGTAGTGTATTTGCCTCCCTCGACGTGCAGAGTTCCGTTGTTGTCCCTCCATATGCGGTGCTCGCGGCTCGTAGATGTGGCGGAGCGCCCCGAAGCGGCAATGAGGGGCCGCAGCGCGCTGTAGCTTGCGACGGGCTCGCCGCGGTAAGCGGGATAGAGGCGCCGGACGATCGATTTCAGATAGTCCTTTTCCGCGGAGGAGATCCGAACGTCGTCGGGTGAGCCGTTGTGGTCGACGTCGGTCGTACCAACAAGCGTGAGGTCGTTGCGCTCGCCCCAGGGAATCAGGAAGATGATGCGGCCCTGTTCGTCGAAATAGGCGAGAGCCTCGGTTCCGGACTGGATGCGCGGGTAGATGAGATGCGACCCTCGGACGAGACGGAGGCCCTCGGCCGAGGACCATGCTCCGGTGGCATCGACGATTCGTTCCGCCCGGATCGGGAACTGTTGGCCGGAGAGGGTGTCGCGCGCGAATAATCCGGACGGCTCGCGGCGCGCTTCGACGTAGTTGACGATGCACGCTCCACGCGATTCGGCGTCGAGAAGGTTTTCAAGGACCAGACGGGTGGCCTGGACTTTGGCGTCGTAGAAAAGAAGGCCCGCGCGGAGGTTTTCCGGATTGAGAGACGGTTCGAACTCGCGGAGGGTGGAAAGGTTCAAGGCGCGGTGAGCGCCGATAGAACGAGAACCGGCGAGTGCGTCGTAGAGCGTGAGGCCCGCTCCGTAAAACCATCGGTCGGTCGAGCCATAACAGGGGATCAGGAACTGGAGCGGCTCGACGAGCGCCGGGGCGATCTTCAGCAGGGTGGCACGTTCGCGAAGAGCTTCACGGACCAGGCCGAAATCGAAGTATTTCAGGTAGCGCAGACCGCCGTGGATGAGTTGGGAGTTCCGGCCGCTCGTGCCGGAGGCGAAGTGATTCTTCTCGACGAGCGCGACTTTAATGTCCGCGCCGCGGAGCATGAGGTCGCGCGCGATTCCGGCGCCGTTGATGCCGCCTCCGATGACGAGGACATCCCAAGGTTCGTCTCGAAGACGCGCAAGGTTGTTGAGACGGCGATCGGGCATCTAAACCCATATTGACACATAGTATGTGCACACGTAATATGTGGATATGAACCTCACCTTATCCGTTGATGAGAAGACGGTAGAGGCGGCTCGTCGAAAAGCCGAAGCTCTCGGCACCAGTGTGAATGCGCTCATCCGGGAATATCTCGAGCAATTGGGCGGCAAGGCGGATCACGAAGCCGATGCCGACGAAATCGAGCGGCTCTCGTATGCGGCCAAAGGAAACTCCCGAGGATGGAAGTTCAATCGCGAAGAGCTTCATCGCGGATAGCGGGCTCGGCCTTTTTCGATACGAACGTTCTCGTCTATATGGATGACGAGCACTCGCCGAAAAAGCGGGCCCGCGCCATTGATTTATACCGAGAACACCGGGTGCGAAACGCCGCAGTGCTCTCCGTGCAGGTGCTTCAGGAGTATTTTTCGGCCGCCACCCAAAAGCTGAACGTGTCCCGGGAAATCGCCCAGCGGAAGGTCGAGGCGTTTGCTCGCGGCAGCGTTGTTCGGCTCGAAGCCGAGGATGTGGTCCTGGCGATCGATCTTCACCGATTGAATCGGATTTCCTTTTGGGATGCGCTTATTCTCCATGCGGCCCGGAAGGCCAGCGCGGCAATACTCTATACCGAAGACCTGCAGCACGGCGCGGTCATCTGCGGCGTGCGAATCGAGAATCCGTTTCTCGCCCGGTAATCGCAAAAACGAAAAGGCCGGTCCGAAGCTCCGTTGGGAGTTCGGACCGGCCTTGATGCTGCGCCGGGTAACTGTTGTTAGACGGCGAGGAAGATGGTGTTGCCGTCGCGGTTCACGAGGAGGAGGACCGAATCGTCCTTCGAGGACTTTCCGATCGCCGCGCTGAAGTCGTGAACATTGGCCACGGACTGATGATTCACCTGCTGAATCACGTCACCCTGTTTGAGTCCGGCGTCCGCCGCTTTGCTGGCGGGGTTGACCTCACTCACCACAACACCGGTGGTCGAGGAGGGCAGTTTCAGATCCTGCGCGGTTTCAGGCGTGATGTTTTCTACGCTGACGCCATCGAGGCTCTTATCGGCCGAGGATTTGTCGCCGTGGTTGTCGAGGCTGGCGCGTTCTTCCTTTGAGGGGAATTCGCCGAGCTTGACCGAGATATTCATCGGCTGGCCATTGCGCATTACCTTGAAATTCGCGGTCGAGTTGGGCGCCATCATGCCGATCTTCATACGGAGCTGATTGGCGTCGCTTATCGGCTCGCCGTTGATGGCGACGATGATGTCTCCGCGCTTGAGGTCAGAACGGGACGCCGGGCTGTCCGGAGTTACCTGGCCTACGAGAGCGCCGTTGGTGTCTTTCGCGTTAAAGGCTTTGGCGAGCGAGGGGGTCACATCCTGCGGAAGGATGCCCATGTAGCCGTGCTCGACTTTGCCGTGGGCGATGATCTGATCCATGTCGGATCGCGCCATGTTGATGGGGACCGCGAAGCCGATGCCCTGGTTGCCGCCGGAGTTGCCGGCCAAAATCGCTGTGTTGATGCCGATGAGGTGACCTTCGTCGTCCACGAGCGCGCCGCCGGAGTTGCCGGGATTAATCGGAGCGTCCGTCTGGATAAAGTCTTCCACTTGTTCGATGCCGAGTCCCCCGCGGCCGGTAGCGCTGACGATGCCGCTGGTTACGGTCTGGCCGACGCCGAACGGGTTGCCGATGGCGAGAACGATGTCGCCCACTTCGACCTTACTCGAATCGCCGAGGGTCAGAGAGGGAAAGCTGCCGCCGTCGATTTTGATCACGGCGATGTCGGTACGGGCATCCGTGCCGATGACGCGGGCCTTGAATTCGCGCTTGTCGTGAAGGGTCACTACGACGGAATTCGCGTCGTCGACGACGTGGTTATTGGTGAGGATATAGCCTTCCGGGCTGATGATGACGCCGGAGCCGAGGGCCTTTTCGGCGCGCTCGCGCGGCACATTGAATTGACGGCCGAAGTCATTCCCGAAGAACTGGCGGAAAAAGGGATCCATTCCGCGCGGCATATCTTCGGAGCCGCCGTCAAAGCCGGTCTGTTGTTTTATGACCTTCGAGGTCGAGATGTTTACGACGGCGGGAACCACGCGCTTCACGACCGCGGAGTATCCGCGCCCCGAAGCCGCTTCCGACCGCTGCGCCACTTTAATGGTGGGCGTCGGGCCCGTGAACGGCATTCTTCCGGTGGTCGCACCGTAGATCGCGGTGGCTGCCAGGATCGCGCCGAGAGAAATCGAGGCCAGCCACTTTTTGCCTATTTGCGTCGGCCGGCCACTGAAGAAGTCTAGATTCATTGCTTTTGGAACTGCCTCCAATTCCAGGTTAGGCGTTCGGGGAAGGGAAACCCATCCCCAGGAGCCGTTAAATAGGGCCCCCAGGATTCGGGATACCGGGGTGGGGCCGCTTTGGCTAGACTGAGGTCCAGATGCGCGGATTGCGGATGATTCTGATCGCCGGATTCGGCGGAATTCTGCTCATTTTCGGCGTTGCTGCGATGGAAGCGGTACGACTTTTGGGCGCGGTGCGTGCCGAAAATCAACAATTGCGAACGGCGTCGGTAGAGCGAGCTAAAGAACTGGATACGGTTAAGTACTGCGTGCTGCTTTCCCAGCGCTACATCAATCAACCAGTCAGCGAGGCGCAGGAAGTGTCGGACCTGCGCAGTCAGTGGACGCGGATGATGAGCGATCTCGCGGCGTACCACATGGCGGGAGACCCGGCGCAGTTCGACGAACTGCGGCAACTGTTGCGGCAACACTGGCAAAGTCTGGACCGCGCGATGGCGGATTCGCTGACGCCGGAAGAAGTGAGGCCGCTGCGCGTGTCGGCGGTGGAAATCACGGCGCGCGTGGAAGATATCGACGCGAAAGAGGCAGCGGCTACGGAGATTGCGATTCAGAATCAGGTCGACCGTTTAGGCAGGAACCTGGGAGTGTCGCTGAATGTGGCGCTTGCGGCGGCGTTGATTCTGGCGGTCGGGTGTGGGCTTTACATATTGAATATCGAGCGGCAGAACCAACGAAGGTATGAGGAGATTGTTGCGGCGCGGCGCGATCTGGAGCAGCTTTCGGCCCGATTAGTAGATGCGCAGGAGACGGAGCGGCGCACGATCTCGCGCGAACTGCACGATCAGGTAGGACAGACGCTGAACGCGGTGCTGGTGGATGCGGCGAACCTGGCGAGCCGGATTCCTCCGGATGATGAGGTGGGGCAAAGATACCTGCAGAACATTCGTTCGTACGCCGACGCGAGCGTCAACTCCATTCGGGATATTTCGCTGCTGTTGCGGCCTTCGATGCTGGATGACCTGGGTTTGATTGCGGCGCTGGAGTGGCAGGCGCGGGAGACCTCGCGGCGTACGGGGATCGATGTGCGGGTGACGGCGGAGGGGGTGGATGAATCGCTGCCCGATCCGCTGAGAACGTGCGTGTACCGCGTGGTGCAGGAGGCGTTGCAGAACGTCTCGAAGCATTCGCATGCGACGCACGCACGGGTGGAAGTTCGGCAAACGCAGGAAAGGCTCGAATTGCGTGTCGAGGACGATGGGCAGGGATTTGACCCGAGGCGGTCGCGGGGCATGGGGCTGCTGGGGATGGAGGAGCGTGTTCGGCAACTCGCAGGACGACTGGAGGTTTCGTCGGTTCCCGGTAAGGGAACATCGCTGAGCGTGACACTTCCGGCGCCGGTTCCGGTGGCTACTGAATGATGCCTTTGCGGACTGCGTAGAGAATCAGTTCCGGCACGCCGTGGAGATTCAGCTTCTGAAGAATATTGGCGCGGTGCGCGTCGACCGTATAGACGCTGAGACCGAGTATCGTCGCGACTTCCTTGTTTGTTTTGCCTTCGGCGAGTAGCTGAAGAACTTCGCGCTCGCGCGCGGTAAGGAGGTCATAGCTGTCCTCAACGTGTTTGTCGCGAATCTGGCGCACGTAGTCTTCCAGAAGCATTTTGCTGATAACCGGGCTGAAGAACGACTTGCCTTCGGCGACGGCGTGGACAGCGCGGATGAGATCCGCTTCGGCTGAGTTTTTCAGGATGTAGGCGCGGGCTCCGGCTTTGAGGGCGCGGAGGACGTAGCCTTCATCCGAATGCATGCTGAGGATGACGACATTGGTCGATGGCTGGTCCGCGACGATCTGACGCGTGGCTTCAATTCCGTTGAGTTGCGGCATACCGATATCCAGAACAGCGACGTCGGGATGATGTTTGGAGACCAGATCGACGGCCGCGCGGCCGTCGTCGGCCTCGGCGACGACCTTGAAGTCGGGCTGCTGTTCGAGGAGAAGGCGGATTCCGGAGCGGATAATTGTGTGGTCGTCGGCGAGGAGGATGCGGATTTGCGCCAGAGCGATGGCCTCGAATCGCAGAATAGCGCATGGCCGATATCATGGTGGCCGAATGACGATCAGGAAAAAACCGGAAGAACTGCGCAGTTTCCGCTGGTTCGGGCCGAACAACATGCGGGGGTTCAGCCACCGTTCGCGGATGAAGCAGACAGGTTTCCGGCAGGAGGACTTTACCGGGCGGCCGGTCATCGCGATTGTGAACACGTGGAGCGAGATCAATCCGTGTCACGCGCATTTGAGAGAAAGGGCGGAGGCGGTGAAGCGCGGCGTTTGGCAAGCGGGCGGATTTCCGGTAGAGATCCCGGCGTTTTCGATTTCGGAGACGTACGCCAAGCCAAGTCCGATGCTTTACCGGAACCTGCTTTCAATGGATACCGAGGAGTGCCTGCGCAGCCTGCCGGTCGACGGCGCGGTGCTGATGGGCGGCTGCGATAAGACCACGCCTGGACTGCTGATGGGAGCAATCAGCATGAATCTGCCTGCGATCTATCTGCCGGCGGGTCCGATGCTGCGGGGCAACTGGAACGGGCAGCCATTGGGCAGCGGCACGGATCTTTGGAAGTACTGGACGGAGCGGTGCGCGGGCACGATTTCGGAAGAGGACTGGGTGAATATCGAGAACGGGATCGCGCGGTCGCCCGGGTTCTGCATGACGATGGGGACGGCGGCGACGATGACGGCGCTCGCGGAGGCGCTCGGCTTCACGCTGCCGGGGGCGTCGTCGATTCCGGCGACGGATTCCAATCACACTCGCATGGCGATGAATTGCGGGGAGCGGGTAGTGGAGATGGTTTGGGAAGACTGGAAGCCGTCGGATTTCCTGACGATGCGGTCGTTCGAGAACGCGATCGCGGCGGATATGGCGATCGGGGGGTCGACGAACGCGTTCATACATCTGGTGGCGCTGGCGGGACGGTGCGGATGGAAGCTTGAACTGAAAAAGTTCGACGAGATTGCGCGGCGCGTGCCGGTGCTGGCGGATATCCGGCCGTCGGGAAAGTTCCTGATGGAGGATTTCTATTACGCGGGCGGGCTGCGGGCGCTGCTGGGCGAGATGAAGGATCTGCTGCATGTGGATGCTCTAACGGTCAACGGGCGAGCGCTTGGCGAGAATCTCGAAGGCGCGCGGGTGGTGAATCGCGAGGTGATTCGCGGGCGCCAGAATCCGCTGCAGGAGAGCGGCGGGACGGCGGTCCTCTATGGGAATCTCTGTCCGGATGGGGCGGTGATCAAGACCGCCGCGGCGAGTGCGAAATTTCTGAAGCACACGGGACCGGCGGTGGTCTTCCGAGATTACAACGATATGGACGCGCGCATTAACCGCGACGATCTGAACGTGACGGAAGATTCGGTATTGGTGCTGCAGAGTGCGGGTCCGCTGGGTGGACCGGGGATGCCGGAGTGGGGGATGCTGCCGATTCCGAAGAAGCTACTGCCGCTGGGCGTGCGGGATATGGTTCGAATTTCGGATGCGCGTATGAGCGGGACGGCGTACGGGACGTGCGTGCTGCATGTCTCGCCAGAGAGTTTCGCCGGTGGGCCGCTCGCGCTGGTGAAGGATGGCGATCCGATTTCGCTCGATGTCGAAGCGCGGCGGCTGGACGTTTTGATTTCGGAAGAGGAGCTTGCGAAGCGTCGAGCGGCATGGAGAAAGCCTGAGCCGAAGTATCCGCGCGGGTACATGGCGCTCTATGCGGAGCGCGTGACGCAAGCGCATCTGGGATGCGACTTCGATTTTCTGGACGGACAAGCTCCATTGCCGGAGCCCGAGATCCATTAAGGAAGATTCGTTCTACAGGCTTGAGCCGCCGGTGGTTGCGGGCTTCGGTGTGGATGGCTGCGCCGCGAGCCCGGGCTGCGAGGCGTGGTGGTCCATCGGCGGTTTCGGATGCCGCGAGTAGCGGAAGGAGTAGCTGGCGAGCCAGACATAGTCCGCAAAGGCAGCGTCGCCGTGACCGCCGGTGATCGTGTCGGGCACGCTGCGGGTGCGGTCGCGATAGATCGCCTTGCCTACCGCAACTGAGAGAACGTGCGGCCCGTGCACGTACTGAAGGCCCGGTTCCAGAGAGATGGCAAAGCCGGGACGGCGGAAGCCCAGATTGTCGGCGGGGAAGAGATTGCGTGCGGGCACGCCTTCCATGCGAGGACCGAACGTAAAGGTCAGTCCTTTGGCCTTGGGGACTGGCGCAGCGATGCCGGCCTCGAGGAGATACTGATCGCTGATGGCGTTGAACTGCGTCATCGTCGCGGGGTTCGCAGTGGCATTGGTGCGGTAGACGTCGTTGATGCTCTGCAGCATCGCGGTGTAGACGCCGTTGAAGTAAAGCTGGGTCGATCCGCCGTTCTTGAACGAGGCCCACTGGAACGGAATGCCCCATCCGCCTTGTCCGGGCTGAATGGAATAATCCACGATTTGGGTGTGTGGGCCCTTGCCGTCGAAGGCGTCGACCACGTTGGAGACGTTGTCCTTGCCGGTGGGGGTTACGAGACCGATCCCCAACTGCACATTGCCGCGCGTGTTTTCCGTCGTGTTGAAGAGCCACGCATCGACGGTGAAGGAGATGTCGCCGATACCGGAAGACGTGTAGGTGATCGGCGAGTTATGCGTGTGGCGGCTGGCCAACATCAGGGGGACATACGCCGACACGCTGATGCGCCGGCTGATCTGGTAAGTGACGAAGAAGTTCTGCAGGTTGAGCTTGTTCATCACCTGCGTACCCTGCTCGATCCGATAGGTCTGCTCCGTCGGCCCGACGAAATGCCGGAATGAAAACTGGTGACGGTAGGCGTCGCCGAATTGAAAATCGCCGGGTTGGAGGTAGCCGCCCGTGCTTTGAGGGCCGCCGACTTCGCCGTTCGAGCGCGATACGATGCAGCCCTGACCAAAGACTGGTTGAGCTATAAGGGCGCCCAATGCCGTTGTTAATATCGCGCCGGCGATGCGTGACCTGTTATTCATGCAAAACTCCGATTGCCACATGCTAAGCGGCAGGCCGTTGCTCGGGCAATAGTAGGAACGTATTAATGCGCCGGTACGACTAATGTGCGATAAGGAAAGGCAATGTTGAATAGAGCGGCGACTGTCGCCGGAGCGATCTGCGCCGTTATCCCTCTGCTGATTGCCGGCGCGCCCAAAAAGGACGCGCCGGCGGAACTCAACCTCACTGATATGGAGGGGAAGAAGGTTCATCTGAAGGACTATCGCGGAAAGATCGTCGTCCTGAATTTCTGGGCAACGTGGTGCGGTCCTTGCAAAGCAGAGATGCCGATGTTCGTCGTGACCGAGAAGGAATGGGCGGCCAGAGGCCTTGTGTTCATCGGCGCGTCGCTGGATGAGCGCGCGGGCCAGAAGGTTATCCCCGAATTCGTGAAGAAGTTTCAGATCGATTTTCCGATCTGGAAGGGCGCGACCGGGGACGATCTCGCGAGGCTCGGCATGGGCGAGGCGGTTCCCGCGACGGCTTTTCTCGATGAGCAGGGAATGATCTTCGCTCGGGTGCAGGGTGAGATCAAGAAAGAAGAGCTGATCGAGCGCCTGACGTGGATTACGGGGGACCGCAAGGGTCCCGCCCCGAATCCGCTGGTGCGAAATCTGTAGGCGATCTTTAGTCAGAGCGACATAATAGGCGGGATGGCGCTCTTACGGCTCGCTGCGATCCTGCTCGTTTCCTTTTCACTTTTTGCGCAGTCTGACTGGCCGACATACGGTCATGACCCGGGCGGGCAGCGGTATTCGCCGCTTACGCAGATCACCCCAACGAATGTTGGTCAACTCGAACGCGCGTGGACGTTTCACGTCGGGAAACCGGGTTCGGAGGCGACGCCGCTGGTGGTCGGCGGCGTCATGTACCTGACCTCGCCGAGTGGCATCTTTGCGCTGGAGCCCGAGACGGGCAAAACGATCTGGAGTTACGCCGCCGACACTGTAACGAAGCGCGGTGTCGCATATTGGCCGGGCGATGCGAAGACGCACGCGCGAGTTTATGTGGGATCGGGCAGCGATCTGATTGCGATCGATGTAACCACGGGAAAACCCGCGCCTGCGTTTGGAAACGAGGGGCGCGTGGATATGAAGAAGGGCGTCCTCGGAGATCTGACGGATGCGCGGTTCTCGATGATGTCTCCGCCGGCCGTGTACAAGGACATCGTAGTTACGGGCAGCAACAATAACGAGCCTGCGCCAAGCCAGGGAGCTTACGGGGACATTCGCGGATGGGATGCGCGCACGGGCAAACTCGTCTGGACGTTCCATACGGTGCCGCGGCCGGGAGAACCGGGTAGCGAGACGTGGGAAGGCGATGCCTGGAAGAACCGGTCGGGTGTGAACAACTGGGGCCTGATGACGGTGGATGCCGAGCGAGGGCTGGTGTTCGTGCCGCTGGGCTGTCCGACGACGGATTTTTATGGCGCGGACCGGCGCGGGGACGGGCTTTACGGGAATTCGCTGGTCGCGCTGGATGCGGCGACGGGGAAGATGAAGTGGTTCCGGCAGCTTGTGCATCACGACATCTGGGACTTTGACGCGGCGGCGCCTCCTGCCCTGATTGAAATCAGCCGTGAGGGAAGGAAGATTCCGGCGGTCGCACAGATCACAAAGATGGGGCTGCTGTTCCTCTTCAACCGCGTAACCGGGGAACCGATTTACGGGTTGGAGGAACGCCCCGTGCCGCAAAGCCACGTACCGGGGGAACATACGTCGAAGACGCAGCCTTTTCCGCTAAAGCCCCCTCCGCTTTCGAAAATGCAGTTCACGCCGGAGGACATTTACAAATCGACGCCCGAGCACGCGGCCTTCTGCAAGGCGCTTTGGGAGAACGAGCATATGTACACAGAGGGCCCGTATACGCCGATGGCCCTGGAAGGGAATGCGTTGACGTATCCGAGCACGCTCGGGGGCGGGAACTGGAGCGGGGTATCGTTCAGCCCGGCGCTGGGATATGTGTTCACGAACATCAACAATCTGGCGCAGTGGGGACACATGGAGCAGAGGACCGACGCAAAAACGGGAACGGTGACCTGGATACGGACATCATCCAATGGGTCATCGTATGCGCGGTTCTGGAATCCGGAGACGCATATTCCGTGTCAGGAGCCTCCGTACGGGGAGCTGGTGGCGGTGAACGTGAATACGGGCGATGTCGCGTGGCGGACTCCGCTGGGAACGATTGACGCGCTCGAAGCTAAGGGCATTCACCGCACGGGCGCGCTGAATCTGGGCGGGAGTATCGCAACAGCCTCCGGGCTGGTGTTTATCGGCGCGTCAAACGACAACAAGATCCACGCCTTCGAGGCGAAGAGCGGGAATGAACTGTGGGCGGGGACGCTGGAGGCGGACGGCGAGGCGACGCCCATCACCTACCTGGGTAAGGACGGTCGGCAGTATCTGGCGATCATGGCTGGAGGCGGCAGTTTCTGGGGCGCGCCCGGAGGCGATGCGCTGGCTGTATTCGCTCTTCCACGGGCGTCCTTGAAAAAGGGGAGATAATCGAGGCATGAAGCGGGTGCTTTGGCTTTGCGCCGCCGGGGCGCTGGCGCTGGCAGATACGGGCACTTCGATCCGGCCGAGCCCTTCGGACTATTCATCCCATGAGTCGGTCCGCTATGCGACGATCGCGGCGAACTATATGACTCCGTCGCAGGTAGCGACCGTCTTCTCGGGCGCGGTAAGCAAGAACTTCGCCGTGGTTGAGATCGCCGTATTTCCGGAACAGGGGAAGACGTTCGATCTCGAGGCGCTGGATTTCGCGCTGAAAACCGAGTCAGGCGACCGGCTTTTCGCGGTGACCCCGGAGGAAGCGGCGTGGCACGGGAAGAAACAGCCATCAACGTCAGCGCCGCCTTCGGATCCGACGCGTGGAGTGAATGTGATTACCGAGGCAGGAGTAGGATACGGAACGCGCACGAACCCGGTTACGGGCAGGACGGATCATGGCGTCGTGACCTACGGAGGCGCTTCGGTCGACAACCGGCCCGCGCCGCCCATGCCGCCGCAAACATCGTCGAACGATGCGACTTACGCGCTGGAAGGGAAACTGCGCGGATTGGAACTGCAGGAAGGACAGACAACTCGGCCCGTTTCGGGCTATCTTTACTTCCCGCTAAGCAGGAAGCCCAAAAACGGGCCGCTGATTCTGGAGTATTCAAGGAGCGGTGAGCGCGCCGCGCTGACGCTGTCAGTCCGCTGACGTCCTATTCGTCCTCATCCTCGTCTTCGAAGTCCTCATCGAGTTCCTCGTCGTCGAAGTCGTCCTCTTCGTCGCCTTCCTCTTCGTCGTCGTCCTCGTCATCATCTTCGTCGTCGAGGTCATCTTCCTCGTCGTCTTCTTCGTCTTCTTCTTCTTCGTCCTCGTCGCCTTCGTCGTCGAGGTCGTCTTCGTTTTCGATGTCGTCGTTAAGGTCGTCAAAGCCGACATCGTCGGGATTACGTTTGGGAGGACTCATCTCCCACCTGCTTGCAAAGTCGTCCAGATATGCCATATCTCCTCTTGATAAACGATGCTGGTGAAGCTCTGCAAGACCGCAGCCTTTGTGAAGTCCCCCACCGCCGGTCTTTTTCGCTCCTTCGATTGCAGTGTACACGGTTCATTTCAGCGGCGGTAGCGACGCGCCGATCAGCCCCGCACGCTGGGTTACACTGAGATTTCAAAGCAAAAATGAAGGAAAGAATTCGTTCCACCACGGTGCTGTGTGTGCGCCGTGACGGGAAAGTTGTGATGGCCGGGGATGGACAGGTGACGCTGGGCAGCGAGGTCCTGAAATCGACGGCGCGTAAGTTGCGAAGGCTATACAACGACAAGATTCTGGCGGGTTTTGCGGGATCCACGGCGGACGCGCTTTCCCTGACCCTGCGGTTTGAAGCGAAACTCGAGCAATTTAACGGAAATCTACCCCGAGCCGTGGTGGAACTCGCGAAAGAATGGAGGACGGACAAGATCCTTCGCCATCTGGAGGCGCTGCTTCTGGTGGCCGACGTGAAGAACACCTATATAGTGAGCGGCAATGGCGATGTGATCGAGCCGGATGAGAATGTCGCGGCTATAGGTTCGGGCGGCCCGTTCGCCCTGGCCGCTTCGACGGCGCTGATACGGCACACCAAGCTTTCGGCGAAGCAGATCGCGGAAGAAGCGATGAAGATCGCCGCTCACACGTGTATCTATACCAACGGCAACATCAACTACGAGGAGCTCGCCTAGATGGTGATTTACCTCCCCTCCCAGGCGGTCGACGAGGGGCCGGCTTTGGACGAACTGACGCCGCGCGAAATCGTGCGGGAGCTGGATAAGTATGTCATCGGCCAGCCGGACGCGAAGCGAGCGGTGGCGATCGCGCTACGCAATCGGCTGCGACGGCAAAAGCTTCCACCGGAGATGGCGGAAGACGTGATGCCGAAGAACATCCTCATGATCGGCCCCACCGGCGTAGGCAAGACGGAGATCGCGCGGCGACTGGCAAAGCTTGCGAATTCACCTTTTATGAAGGTGGAAGCGAGCAAGTTCACGGAAGTGGGCTACGTGGGCCGCGACGTCGAGTCGATGGTGCGGGATCTGGTGGACATCGCGATCGATATGGTGCGCGAGTCGAAGCTGGACGAGATCGGCGACCGCGCGGAAGCAGCGGCCGAGAATCGGCTGCTTGATCTGCTGGCCCCTCCGCCGCCCGAGAATGCGGAGGAGAACAACAGCAAGACACGCGAGAAGCTCCGCGAACGCCTGCGCGAAGGCAAACTGGACGAGCGCATGGTGGAACTAGAGGTCAAGGACCGGGCGCCGACGTTCGAGATCGCGGGTACGGGCAACCTCGAAGACATGGGCATCAACATCAAAGAGATGTTGCCCGCGATGTTTGGCTCCCGGTCGCGCAAGCGAAGCATGCGGGTCGCCGAAGCGCTCGACTATCTGGTGCAGGAAGAAGAGCAGCGGCTGATCGATATGGATCAGGTGACGCGGATCGCCCTGGAGCGCGTGGAATCGAGCGGGATCATCTTTCTCGACGAGATCGACAAGATCGCGGGGCGTGAGGGTGGACAAGGTCCGGATGTCAGCCGCGAGGGCGTGCAACGTGACATCCTGCCGATCGTGGAAGGAACGACGGTGAACACGAAGTACGGGTTCGTGCGGACGGATCATATTCTCTTCATTGCGGCGGGCGCGTTTCACGTGTCGAAACCAAGCGATCTGATCCCGGAACTGCAGGGCCGTTTTCCGATCCGGGTGGAACTGAAATCGCTTAGCGTGGACGATTTCGTGCGGATCCTGAAAGAGCCTAAGAACGCGCTTGCAAAACAGTACACCGCCTTGCTTGATACCGAAGGCATCAAGCTGAACCTGACGGACGACGCGCTGCTGGAAGTGGCAAGGTTCGCGGCGCAGGTGAACGAATCTTCCGAAAACATCGGCGCGCGGCGGCTTCACACGATTATGGAGAAGCTGCTGGAGGAGATTTCATTCGAAGGCCCGGATCTCCGGAAGAAGACGGTAAAAGTGGACGCCGCGTACGTCCGGAAACAGCTTGCCGATATCGTTAAAGACCAGGATCTGAGCCGTTATATTCTGTGACGCGCCGGGCCTCATTCGCCGCCGCCGCGGCTCTGCTCGCGGGATGCGGCTATCCGGGCGAGCCCCTTCCTCCAGCGTTGAATCGTCCGATGCGCGTTTCAGACTTGACAGTTGTCGAGCGCGGATCGAAGATTGTCGTCCGGTTTACAGTTCCGAAGCTGACCACCGAAGGCCTGCCGATCCGGGATAATCCCGAAATCGAGATCCGGTTGGGCGAGGTTCCAGGCGCAGGATGGTCTCTTCCCGCGTGGGAAAAATCATCGACGCGCGTGCCGGCGCGTCTCATCACGGTGAAAGACGGGCAGGCGACGGCGCTGGTGGACACGGCGGGACTGTACGGTAAGACGGAAGTCGTGATGGCGCGGGTCCTCGGGCCAGCCGGGCGGAACATCGGCTGGTCGGCCCCGGTTAATTTGACGATCGTACCCCCACTGCCGACACCTGAAGGCCTGGCGGCGAAGGATGCGCCGGATGCGGTGCGCCTTGACTGGCATGCGGCCGCGGGGCAATTCCGCGTGTTCCGTTCGAGCGCGGCGGAAGCGGACTGGAAGCAGATCGGCGTTGCGGATAAGCCGTTCTACCTCGATTCGGATATCGTTTTCGGGACCGCATATCAGTATCAGGTTCAGGCGATTGAAAAGGCAGGCGACGCATATGCCGAGAGTGAAGCTTCGAACGCGATCCCGTTTACTCCTGCGGACCGGTTCCCGCCAGCGGTACCGGCGGGGCTGACCGCGATTCCGGGAGCGCGGACGATTGAACTCGTCTGGGAGCGGAACGCGGAGAAGGATTTCGCTTTTTATCGGGTTTATCGCGATGGAAAGCGGGTGGGCGATTCGCTGACCTCGCCCGCGTACAGCGACAAAGACGCGATGCCCGGAGTGAAGTACTCGTATCGGGTTTCCGCGGTCGATACCGCGGGCAATGAAAGCGCGCAGTCCGCAACCGCAGAAGCCGCGATACCGTAGATCCGTACGATGGCGGCCCTGGATTTCACGCTCACACGGGATGTAGCCGGGGTGGCGATAAGCATCGCCGCCGCGATACTTCTTGGGCTGGTTCTATGGAAACTCCTGCACCGCAAAATTCCGCCCGAAGAGGTGGAACGGCGGCGACGTCTTGCCGTGAATCGAAATGGCAAACTGGGCGATGGCGAAGTAGCGGAGATCGAACGGAGCACGGTTTTCTATTCCTACAGCGTGGGCGGAGTGGGTTATACGGCGGCGCAGGATCTGTCCGCAGCGGAGGAGTTGCTGCCCGAAGACCGGCTGGCGGCGATCGGGCCCGTGCTCATCAAATTCGATCCGCGGAATCCGGCGAACTCCATCGTGATTTGCGAGGAATGGAGCGGTTTTCAGCGACGAGACCGAAACAGCGGAACGCCCCGGCCCGCCGCACGTTAGCATTAGGGCATGAAGAAATTCGTTCTGGCACTGGCGGCGCTTGCCGCCGCCGCGGCGGGCGTGATAGCAGCCGCGAACGCGGTGAACGCGCCTCCGACTATTCTTCACGTAGTGATCGTCAAGTGGAAGGCCGATTCGACGGTTCAGCAGCAGCAGGCCGCGATCGACGGGATCAAAAAGATGGCTGCGGAAGTGCCCGGCGTGAAGAATGTCTGGGTCAAGAAGCAGAAAGTGCAGCCCGCGGATTACAATACGGCCTTCGCGATCGAATTCGAAAACAAAGCGGCCTTCGACGCTTATACCAACAGTTCGGCGCATAAAGCCTGGGAAAAGCTCTACCTGCCTTACCGGGAAGAGAGTCATACGCAGGACATTACGAATTAGGCCGACCCGTTCGACGATCGACCTCTGACGCGTGATCGCCACCTATAAAGTTCGCTCCGGATCGCTGCTTCGCCAGTTAGGACTGGTGAGCGCGACGGCGCTTGTCGTGTCCAACATGATCGGGACAGGCATTTTCACCACGACCGGTTTCATGATGGGCGATCTGGGCGACGGGCGTATTGTGCTCCTGGTGTGGCTTGTCGGCGCCTTATTCGCGCTTTGCGGCGCGTTGAGCTATTCGGAACTGGGAGTCAATTTTCCGAGTTCGGGCGGCGAGTATGTGTACCTGACGCGGGCGTTCGGCGGCGCATGGGGATTCATGTCCGGGTGGATCTCGTTTTTCGCGGGATTCTCCGCGCCGATCGCGGCCGCGGCGCTGGCGTTTTCGGACTACGTGGGATATTTTCAGCCGGCTTTGAAGCAGTCGCGCGCGGTGTGGTCGGTCGGGTCGGGGCCTTTCAGCCTGAAGGCAGGCGGGGCGCAGATCGCGGCATGCGCGTTGATCGCGGTATTCACGATGGTGAACTGCTTCGGCGTGAAGCGCGTGGCGAGATTGCAGAATACGCTGACCGGCACGAAGCTTGTGGTGATCGCGGGGTTTATTTTCGCGGGATTCACGATGGGTCAAGGCGAATGGTCCCATCTTTGGACGCCCGTTGGCCGGACTTCGTCGAACCCGGTGCCGATCGCTTTCGTAATCAGTCTGCTTTGGGTGATGGTGGGCTACAGCGGATGGAACGCGGCGACTTACGTGGGTGAGGAAGTGAAGCATCCGGACCGTACGCTGCCTGCGGCGCTAGGGATCGGTACGGCAATCGTGACGATCACGTATCTCGGGCTCAATTTGCTGTTCATCTACGCGACGCCGCCTGAACAGATGAAAAATGTTGTGGCGGTGGGGTCGCTTGCCGCCGAGAATCTCTTTGGTTCCAACATGGGCGGCGTTTTCGCGGCGCTGGTGGCGATTTCGCTGATGTCGACGGTGAATGCGATGGTAACGATCGGACCGCGCGTTTACTATGCGATGGCGCATAACGGCGCGTTTTTCCGCGTGGCCGGGCATGTGCATCCTAAGTGGCACACGCCGGTGAACGCGATTCTGATGCAGGGGCTGTGCGCCATGATCATGACGCTGACGCCCTTCCCGGCGCTGATCATCTATATCGGATTCAGCCTGACTTTTTTCACGGTACTGGCAGTGGGGGCGCTGTTCGTCTTCCGGAAACGCGCGGAATGGCAGCGGCTGCGCGCTGTGGATTTCCTGTTTCCGCTGATTCCGGGGGCGTATATTCTCGTGGGCGTGTGCATGATCATCTATGGAGTGATCTGGGCGCCCGTGCCCTCGCTGGCTGCGCTTGCGACGATACTGGCGGGCGGCGCCTTTTATCATCTGAGCGCGCGGCGTGCGGTCTGAACGGGCGCGCCGCGGGCTGATTGCGGGAGTTGCGGCCGCGGTCGTTTTCGGGTTCTATCTTTTCTTTACGGCGAAGTCGGCGAGTCGTTATTTCGATAACGACGACATGATGAATCTGTATCTGGCGTGGAGCAAGCCGATCGGCGATGTTTTCCGGCCGGTGGGCGGATTGTTCTATCGCGCGATTTATTCAGCGGGGGGATTCGATCCCAGGCCGTTTCGCGTCGCTTGCCTGGCGATCGGGGCGGTGAATATCGCGCTTTGCTGGAGATTCGCGCTGCTGATTTCGGGATCGCAGGCAGCGGCGGCATTCGCGGCTTTGTTATTCGCGTTTCATTCCCGGCTAATGGAAGTGTGGTTCCGGACAGCGGTGGTCTACGACCTGCTGTGCTTCCTGTTTTTCTATCTGGCGGCGTGTTTGTATATCGGGGCGCGCAGGCTAGGAAGGTTGCCAGGGCGGTGGAGGTCGATCGCGATTCTGGCGTCGTTTGTATGCGCTCTGGGGGCGAAGGAAGTGGCGGTGGCGTTGCCCGCCGTGCTGCTCTCATATGAGGCGCTGTTCGAGCGGCCGGTGAGTTGGCGACGGCTGGGATTGATTGCGGGGATGGTCGCGGTGGATGTTCCGTACCTGTGGCTCAAGACTCACGGCGCCGTGGCGACGAATAACCCCGCGTACCAGTCTGAGTACACGGGGCAGAGATTCGCCGAGACGTGGTCCCTGTTTCTGAATTATCTGTTCATCCTGAAGGATCAGATCAAACCCTGGATGGCGGTGGCGATTCTGGCGGGCATGTTGGCGGTGGCGGTTGCGGCGCGATCGCGGCGGCTGATCCTCGCCTGGTGCGCGGCGTTCTTTCCAGCGCTGCCGGTATCGTTTCTGGCTTATCGCGGCGCATATGTGCTGTACGCGGCCTATGCAGGATGGGTGTTATACGCGGGGTGTCTGCTGGCGACGATATGCGAGTGGGTGGGACGAAGAGAGCCGCGGTTGAGGACAGCGACGGCGTGCATGGCGTTCGTGCTGCTGGGATGGTGGTGGGGCAAACGGAACCTGCACGATCAGCGAATCGATAGCCGTCCTTGGTTGTATCAGAGCGCGAATCAGGTGCGGGCTCTAATGGATCAGATTCGGGCGCTGGAGCCGAGGCTGCCTCGCGGCGCGCACGTTTTGTTTCTGGAGGATGGGTTCGGGACGGATGAGTGGACGCCGTATTTTGCGGTGAAGCTGCTCTATCGCGACGACACGTTGCTGGTGGATCGCATCAAGATGATGGATCAGAAGCCGCGGGACTGGGGCGGTTATCAGTACGTGCTGAATTATGGCGACGGGCGGTATTGGCTGATGAAGCCGTAACCAGTGTCAGATAGCGATCAAGTCCCCAAACGGGCCTACCGTTATTGGCGACACGGATCGAAGCGGAATCCCACTTCTATCGCTCATAATCTCACGCATTTATGATTGATAGGCGACGACTCTATCGCTCATGCTCGGCTTTGCGCCGCTGATGCGAGTCAGAGCGGGATATTGCCGTGCTTTTTGCGCGGCATAGTGTCGACCTTAGTTTCGAGGGCGCGCAGGGCGTTGATGAGGCGCAGGCGCGTTTCGCGCGGCTCGATGACGTCGTCGATGAAGCCGAACTCGGCCGCGACGAAGGGGCTGGCGAAGCGCTGATTGAACTCGGCGATTTTGGCGGCTCGGGCGTCGGAACCGGCGCCCGATAGTTCGCGACGGTAAACGATATTCACTGCGCCTTCGGCTCCCATGACCGCAATCTCGGCGGAGGGCCAGGCGAGGTTGATATCGGTTCGAATGTGCTTCGATCCCATGACGCAGTAAGCTCCGCCGTAAGCTTTACGAGTGATCACGGTGATCTTCGGGACCGTGGCTTCGGCGTAAGCGTAGAGAAGCTTGGCGCCGTGGCGGATAATGCCTCCGAATTCCTGTTCCGTGCCGGGCAGGAAGCCGGGGACATCCTCGAAGGTAATCAACGGAATGTTGAAGGCGTCGCAGAAGCGAACGAAACGGGCGCCTTTCACCGAAGAATCGATGTCGAGGCAGCCCGCGAGAAACGCAGGCTGGTTGGCGACTATTCCCACGGGCCGTCCGTCGAGGCGCGCGAAGCCCACAATGATGTTTTTGGCGAAGTGCTCGTGGACTTCGAAGAACCACCCGTCGTCCACAACACGATGGATGACTTCTTTCATGTCGTAGGGCAGGTTTGATTCTTCGGGGATGAGACGGTCCAACTCGGGATCAGCGCGGTCAATGGGGTCGGAGCAGGCGCGGCGGGGCGGATCTTCACGATTGTTAAGCGGGAGGAAGGTCATCAACTCGCGAATCATTTCAAGGCATTCGCGGTCGTCCTGCGCGACAAAGTGGCCGACGCCGCTTACAGAGTTGTGCGTCATGGAACCGCCGAGTTTTTCTTTCGTGACGTCTTCATGGGTGACGGTTTTGATGACGTCGGGCCCGGTCACGAACATGTAGCTCGTGTTCGCGACCATGAAGGTGAAATCAGTAATGGCCGGAGAATAGACGGCGCCGCCAGCGCAGGGGCCCATGATCGCCGAGATCTGAGGGACAACGCCGCTGGAGAGCGTGTTGCGAAGAAAAATGTCTGCGTAGCCTGCGAGGGAAACGACGCCTTCCTGAATTCTCGCGCCCCCGGAGTCATTGAGGCCTACAATGGGCGCGCCGGTTTTCATCGCAAGGTCCATCACCTTGCAGATTTTGCGGGCGTTGCTTTCGGAGAGCGAGCCGCCGAAGACGGTGAAGTCCTGCGCGAACACGTAGACGAGGCGGCTATCGATTCGGCCATAGCCGGTGACGAGCCCGTCGCCCGGAATGACCTGGTCATCCATGCCGAAGTCGCGGCATCGATGCTGGACCAGCTTGTCGAGTTCTTCGAACGAACCGGGGTCGAGAAGGAGTTCGACGCGCTCGCGAGCCGACAGCTTGCCTTCGCGATGCTGGCGTTCGCGGCGCTCGGGGCCGCCGCCTTCATCGGCCGCGGCGTGGCGGCGACGCACTTCCTCGAGGCGATTCATGAACTCAAGGATAATATCGGGCTCTACTGATGACGTTGCATGATGTCTTCGAGGATGTCGGGGATTTCGAAGACGGCCCGGTTTGCGATGGAGCGCACGTGGGAGTTGAATGCGGCGCGCTGGCAGGGGTCGATCATGCGGCGCGCAGCCGCCTCGATCTGATTACGAAAGCTGGCGACCGCAATACCGACACCGGTTTCCTCAACCCATTCCGCGTTGTAGCGTTCCTGGGGAAGGGTCCAGGCGTTGCACTCGACGATGACGGGAAGGCCCATCGCGACGGCCTCACTGATGCTGCCGGGGCCGGGCTTGCCGATGAAGAAGTCCGAGAGGCGCATGAAGCGTGGGACATCGCGAGTGAACTCCTGGACCGAGATTGGGATCCGGCTGGGCATGGCCCGCAGGGCAGCGGCGAGCTTCGGATTTCGGCCGCAGATGGCGATGAGCTGGAGTTTCAATCCGCTCTCGTTCAGCCGTTGCGCGATGGACAACATTTTAGCCGACCCTGCTCCTCCGAACATGAGCATCGCGGTGGGAAGCGCGGGGTCGAGCCCGAGAGCGGCGCGGTCCCGGGCCGGATCCACTTCGGGCGCCTCGTAGAACTTCGGATTGAGGATCATGCCCGAGGTGAGGAACACGCGTTGGGGCGAATGGCCCATGCTGATGGCCTGTTCGTAGGCGCGCTTGGAGCCGCAGACCAGGTATTGGGGCTGCCGTTCGATCCAGAAGTGGGGTGGATAGTCGGCGATGTCGGTGAGGATCGTGACCATCGGGGTTCCGGGAAGGGCGCGCTTCATCGCGTCAAAGATGGCGCGATTGAAATTGGGAATGACAGAAACGATCAAAGAGAGCTGACGGTCTTTCCAGTAGCGAGTGAGCAGCTTGACTTGTGACGAGTGGTAAAGCCGGATTACGCCGTGCATCAGCGGGAGGACCTGGGTTGAGCCGAGGGTCCACCCGCGCCTGAGCATCAGGTTGTAGATGTCCTCCATGCGCACGCCGGTGATCTTGCGGAAGAGGTCGATTTCGTCGAGGCGTTCCTGCAGGTTCATCAGACGCAGGTCCCAGGCGCGATCCTGGTTCCGAACCACCTCAGCTAATGCATTGGCCGCGCTGCGATGCCCACCTCCCGCATCGAAGAACACCAACTCCAGTGTCTTCACTTCTAGCAATTCTCACACGCGTTCAGTCGAAAGATGTGGAGGAAGGCCGCGAAACGCGACGCGGATCATCGGAGGCGCCGCAAGTGTGGTCGCAATGGAAAGAAATATGATGATGGCGAAAATGCCGTCCGACATCACGCCCATCTGATGCCCCAGTTGGGCGACGATCATTCCCACTTCGCCGCGCGGCGCCATGCCGGCGCCGACGCGCAGAGCGTCGACTATCCCGAGGCCGATAGCGCCGAGCCCGCAGCCGATGAGCTTCGACAGGAGCGCGGCCGCGAGAAGAGCAAGCGCCAGCAGAAGGGTGGAGCGGTCGGCGAGGACAGCAGGATCGAGGCGCATCCCGATGCCGGCGAGGAAGAACGGGACGAGCAGTTCGGATACGCCGGCCGTCATTGTGTGGACGCGTTCTTCGACGGTTTCCGCCAACGCCATCCCCGCGAGGAACGCGCCAATGATCGCCGCGACGCCTGCGTAGACCGCGAGAACCGAGAGGCCGAAGAGCGCGGCGATGGCGAGGGTGAATTCAGCCTCGGCGAGGCGGAGACGCGATTTTACGCCGGGAAGGAGCACCCGCGCGGCCCGATTCCCCCAAAGCGCAAGGAACAGAGTAAACGCGATGGCGAGGGCCGCGGTCAGAGTCAGTTCCAGCCAGTTCACGCTTCCTCGAGCTTCGCCCGAAACGATCGCGAGGACGATCAGGCCGAGGATGTCATCGACTACGGCGGCAGCCAAAATGACGCGGCTGGCGCGGGCGGTCAGAACGCCCCGGGAGGAGAGCACTTCGGCGGTGATGACGACGCTGGTAGCCACCATCGCGGCTGCAATGAATGTGGCTTCGATGCGAGGGCGTCCCCAGAGGAGGGCGATGCCGCCCGCTGCGACGAAGGAGAGCAATATGCCAGAGGCCGCGACAACGATAGCCGTGCGGCCGAGTTTCATGAGGTCGGCGGTGCGGACTTCGAGGCCGATTCGGAAGAGCAGGAACATCACGCCCAGCTCGGAAAGGTCGGCGAGAAAGACGGTGGGGCGAATCCAGCCGAGGACGTGCGGGCCGACGATAACGCCCGCCAGAATTTCGCCCACGATGCCGGGTTGTCGGAGGCGTTCGAAGATTTCACGCATGAGGCGGGCAGTGGCGAAGATGATGAGGATCGCGAGGGGGAGTTCGACTTCAGGGGCCGCGCCGCTGCTCACAGAGGCTCAGTGTAGCGAGGAATAAGTGGAGAATCGGCCGCATCGCCTCCGGCAGGGGGCGCATCACATCCACATGCCGAGGGGCGCGGCGGGCCAAGATTCACGACATTCGTACGTTTTAAGGCGGAAGCAGGTTCAATCCATGGGCGTGCCCGGACCAAAGTCTGAGAAGCGGATTTTTCTTCACGACTTCACGTTTAATGAGCCTGGGTTGTGCTGGTAACATTTAAGCCAATGGAGCGCGCCGAAGCCCTCCGCAGGGAACTTGAAGACGCGCGCGAACAGACCGATTGTCTCTTCGGGCTGATTGCTCCTGAGGCGCTCTATCAACGACCTGTCGCCGAACGCCATCGGCTGGTGTTTTATCTCGGACATTTCGACGCATTCGACTGGAATCTGCTCGGGCGGCGCGGGATGGGCGAAAGCGGCTTCCATCCGGAGTTCGATGGATTATTCGAACGAGGCATCGACCCTCCGCCAGGCCAGGCTCCCAGAGATACGGCTCTCGATTGGCCGCGACGCGACGAAGTTGAGAAATACAACCGATTGACGCGCAGCTGGATCGATTCGCATCTCGGCGAGATGGACTTGCATCTGGTTCAGATGGCGATCGAACACCGCCTGATGCACGCCGAAACGTTTGCTTACCTGCTGCACAATCTGCCTTACGACCAGAAACGGGGCGATACCCTGCCCGAGGTCTCAGGGCGCCACACGCCCGAAAATCCGGTGATTCCGGTCGCTGCGGGGAGGGTTACGCTGGGAGCCGCCCGCGAGCGTTTCGGGTGGGATAACGAATATCTCGCGCACGAGGTTGCCGTGCCCGGGTTCGCGATCACAAAATACAAGATCTCGAACGGCGAGTATCTGCGGTTCGTAAATGCGGGTGGTCCAGCTCCGCACTTCTGGGAGTGGGAAGGCGATAGATGGTTTTATCGCGGCATGTTTGGCCGGACGCCGCTTTCGCTTGCGAACGCGGTGTGGTTGACCTGGAAGCAGGCGGCGGCTTATGCGGAGTGGCGGGGAATGTCGTTGCCGACCGAGGCGCAGTTTCAGTTGGCGGCGTCGCCCACAACGCCGGATGCGGAGCGCGATAATTTCGGCTTTCATCGATGGGACCCGATTGCCGTCGATGCGGCGAATGGCGGGCCTTACGCGCATCAAATGATCGGCAACGGCTGGGAGTGGACGCGCGATGTATTCGCCCCGTTCGAGGGATTTGAACCGCATCCTTTTTATGCGGGGTATTCGGCGGATTTCTTCGATGGGAACCATTACGTGCTGAAGGGCGCGTCGCCCCGAACGGCGCTGCGTTTGACGCGAGCGGCGTTTCGAAACTGGTTCCGGCCCGAATATCCGCATATGTACGCGGGATTCCGGCTGGTGGAGAACTGATGTTCGCGCCAGCGACCGTACCTCGCCCGTCGTGGAGCGAAAGCGTTGATCCACGCTTTGCGCAGGACGTGGCCGATGGGTTGATGCGTCCGCGAAAAACGCTGCCGGCTTCCTGGTTGTACGACGAAGTGGGGTCGGCGCTGTTCGAGGTCATCACGGTTCTGCCGGAATACGGGCTCACGCGCGCGGATGACGCGCTGCTGCGGCGCTACGCGAAAGACATTATCGCCGCGGCGGGCGAGCCGGAACTGATTGTGGAACTGGGCAGCGGGACCGGCACGAAAACACGCCACGTGCTCGAAGCCGCCGCGCAATGGAAGCGTGTGGACTATTTGCCGATCGATATCTCGTCATCCGCGCTTGGCAACTGCGAATCGGCGTTGCGCTCATTGGAACGGGTGAGCGTGAATCCGATCGAGGACTCCTATCTGCCGGGGCTGGAGCGGGCGTTTGCGCGGCGCAGGAGTGGCGCACGGGTTCTGGCATTGTTTCTTGGAAGTACGATCGGCAATTTCACGCGGTCTGGCGCGACCGATTTGCTGCGCTGCATACGCGGGCTTGCCGCATCGGGCGATTGCCTGCTGTTGGGGACCGATCTCGTGAAGCCGCGCCATCGGCTGATCGAAGCTTATGACGATCCGTTGGGGGTTACGGCATCGTTCAACCTGAATCTGCTGGCGCGGATCAATCGCGAATTGGGCGGGGAGTTCGAACTGTCGACTTTTGCGCACGTGGCTCGATACAACGAGCGTGAGGCCAGAGTGGAGATGCATCTGCGGTCGCGGATCGCCCAGGAGGTCGAGATCGAAGCGCTGGATCTTACGGTGGCGTTCCGGCGCGGCGAAACGATCTGGACCGAATCGTCTCACAAGTTCCGGCCGGATGATGTCGGACGGATGGCTGGCCAGGCGGGGTGGACGACCAGGCACCGGTGGATCGATGGCGATTGGGGGTTCGCCGAGACCCTCTTCGCGTGCCCGTAGTGGAGTTTCGCTCGGTCGGATTTCGCATCGGCGAGCGCGCAATTCTCAACAATCTCAATCTGACAATCGAGGCCGGCGAGACCCTGGCGCTGCTGGGACGAAGCGGGTCCGGGAAGACGACTGCGCTGAGGCTCGTGAACGGCATGGTTCTGCCGTCGTCGGGGGATGTGCTGGTGAACGGGAAACCGATTCGCGAGTGGGACCGTGTGCGGTTGCGGCGTTCGATCGGGTATGTGATTCAGGAAGGCGGCTTGTTTCCGCATTTCACGGTTGAGCGGAACATCGGGCTGACGCCGATGCTGGAAGGATGGACGCCGGACCGCATCAGGAATCGCGTGGATGAACTGCTGGAGCGGGTGTCGCTGCCGCCCGCCGATTTCGCGCATCGTATGCCGCGGCAGCTCTCGGGCGGGCAGCGGCAGCGGGTCGGCGTGGCGCGAGCCCTGGCGGCGGATCCGGAAATCCTGTTGTTCGATGAGCCATTCGGCGCGCTCGATCCGGTGACGAGGCTCGACCTTCAGCGAGAATTTCTGCGGCTGCGGGCGGAACTGCGAAAGACATCGGTGTTCGTGACGCACGATGTGAGCGAGGCGATGAAGCTGGCTTCGCGGATTGCGCTGCTCGATCGCGGGGACCTGGCTTTTATCGGAGCGCCGGAGGAGTTTCGCGCGAGCAAGCATCCCGAAGCGCGCGCCTTTCTGGACGTGCTGAATGCTCAGTGACGTCCTGCGCGATCTGCTCGATGAAGGCATCGGGCTGCTGGGCGAGCATCTGCTGCTGGTTGTGAGCGCCATCCTGATCGCGGCAGCGATCGCGATTCCTCTGGGAATCGCGGTGACCTCCCATCCGAAGACGCGCGCGCTTGCGCTGGGCACGGCGAATATCGGGCAGACGATTCCGAGCCTGGCGCTGTTCGGATTTTTGATTCCGATTCCGTTTATCGGGGGAATCGGGCAGCATACGGCGATTATCGCGCTGGTGATTTACGCGCTGCTGCCGATACTTCGCAACACGGTGACGGGGATTCTCGGCGTAGACCCGTCAGTACGGGATTCGGCCGAAGCAATGGGAATGACGCGCGGGCAGGCGCTGCGCATGGTGGAACTGCCGCTGGCGGCGCCGACGATTCTGGCAGGTCTTCGGATCGCGACGGTAACCACAGTGGGGACGGCGACGATTGCGGCGGCGATCGGGGCGGGCGGCCTGGGCGTATTCATCTTTCGGGGAATCGCCTCGGTGGACAAACTGCAGATTCTGGCGGGAGCGCTTCCCGCGGCGCTGCTCGCTCTGGCAGCAGACGCGGGGCTGGGCTGGCTGGAGAGGCGTCTGGCGCGATGGTAAGAACGGGCGCGATCTTCGCGTGCCTGTTGCTCACGGGGTGTTCGAACGAGCCGCGCGTGAGCGTGGGCTCGAAGAATTTCTCCGAGCAACTGGTGCTGGGGGAGATTGTCGCGCAGCATCTGGAGCACCGGCTGGGCGGGCGGGTGAGCCGCAAGCTTGATCTCGGCGGGACGCTGCTGGCGCATCAGGCGCTGATGAGCGGCGCGATCGATGTATATCCGGAATACACGGGTACCGCCCTTACGGCGGTGCTGAAGCGCGCCCCGCTGAAGGATCCGGCGGAAGTACTGCGTCAGGTGCGAACCAGTTATCGCCAATGGGGGCTGGAGTGGCTGAAACCGTTTGGATTCGAGAACACGTTCGCGATGGTGGTGCGGCGGGAGGATGCGGGCAGCGGCCCTCATGATCTTTCTCACGCGGCGCGGGCGCGCAAATGGAGACTCGGAGCGGGGTATGAATTTGCGCACCGCCCGGACGGGCTGCCGGGGCTCATTTCGACTTACGGGCTGCAACTGAGCGGCGGGCCGAAGACCATGGACCTGGGTTTGTTGTATCGGGCGCTGGAGAAGAAACAGGTGGACATGGCGGCGGGCAACAGCACGGATGGACTGCTCTCGGTCCTGCCGGTCACCGTGCTCGAGGACGATCGGCGTTACTTTCCTCCGTACGACTGCGCCCTGGTTGTGCGCGAAGACGCTGAGAGCCGATTTCCGGGCCTGAAAGGCGCGCTGGAGGAGCTATCCGGTAAGATCGACGGCGCGACGATGCGTCGTCTGAATTACGAACTGGACGGAGAGCATCGCCCGGCGCGTGAGATCGCGCGCGGATTTCTGAAATCGGTTGGCCTGCAGTAACTAATCGAGATCGAAGTCGCGGGGCTTCTTGCCGAAGTCGGGGTTCTCTTTCGCCTGCTTGAAAAGTTCGTCGAACTTCCGGTTGAGCACCTGACTCTGGTTTTTTTCTGCAGCGAACGATTTGTTGAAGGCCTCTTCCCGGCGTCCCGCCTCGCCTTTCAGCTTCTGGACCGCGGCGGCGAGGTCTTCTATCGGCGCCGCTTTCACAGGTTCTTCGTGAGAGATTACGACCCGAAGTTCCCCGTCTACTTTCAGCTTCGCCTGGCAGCAGGGGCAGGCGACCTCGAACAGTTCGTTCTTCATGGCTCGGTTTTATTTTAGTGCTTCGGGCTTAGTGGGTGGGCTTGTCCCGGGCAGGCGCGTAGGCCCAGAAATCGTTGCGTATCCGGTCGGTGTACTGGGCGAGGAGCGATTCGACCCGCCGTTGGTCCTGAGAACGAACGATCACACCGACGTGATGATCTTCCTGCATTCGCCAGACGACTTCGGGGTCGGCGAAGACCGAGTGATCGGGATGGCGTTCCCGCGCGAGGGAGACGAGGAGCGCGGCGTAGTCGTCGCGCGGAGACGGCGAGGGATAATCGGCAGGCGTCTCGGCAAGTTCGAGCCGCGCCCATTCGACCCACAGGTTCACGCCGGTCGCGGCCTCGATGAGATCCGAAACATGCGCGCCGCCGACGCGGGATGACGTTTCGAGGAAGTAGATGGTTCCGTCTTCGCTTGCGCGGATAAATTCCGTGTGCGACACGCCGCGCACAAGACCGAAGGCCCACTGCACGTCTTCATTAGCGCGGATGAGGCTACGCGCAACAGATGAGGTGCGGTCCAGGACCCGGCTGGTAAAGACCCCGCCTTCGTGAGAGACCTCAAACGGAGGGCGGCCGTACCCGCTGGCTATAGCGAATCGGATGGATCGGTCGAAAACGACGCTGTCAACGTGGAAGATATCGCCGGGGATGAACTGTTCGAGAAGATAATGCGACTGCGTGTCTCCCAACTGCTCGATCACACGCCAGAATTCGTCCGCGCTGTGGATTTTGCGCATTCCGATGGCGCCCGCCATGGAACGTGGTTTCAGAATCCAGGGCGGGGGCACGCGATCCATGAATCGGCGAAGACGATTGTAGTTGAGAACGTGAACAAACTCGGGAGCCGCTATCGATGCGTCGCGGGCGCGCACGCGCATGGCGAGTTTGTCGCGATAATAGCGCGCGGTCGATTCACCGGAACCGGGAACGCGGAGGTGCTCGCGCAGGAGCGCGGCGGTCTCAACGTCGAAGTCATCGAGGCCTACGATGCGGTCGAATTCGTGCGTGCGTCCGAGATGGCTGATGGCGGTGACGAGATCGGTGCGGTTCCACTGATGATCGGTGTCCGGCATGTAAAAGATTTCGTTTATCGCCTCCATAGGCCAGCGCGCTTTGTCTTTCAGACTCAGGGAACTCACGAGGAGGACCGTGGCGCCTTTTCGCCTGCATTCTTCGAGAAACCGGTGTCCTTTTTCGTAGCTGGCGAGACAAAGGATTGTCATAAGAAAGCCGCGATCCGCCGCCACTCTAAACTTAGAACATGGCTGAACTGGAAATCCATCACGAAGTGGAGCACACCGACGAATTCGGTAAGACGGTCGGGGTCCTCGCGGCGGTGCTTGCGGTTCTGCTCGCGATCGTGACGATCATCTCGCATCGGGCGCACACGGACGCGGTGCTGGTGAAGTCAGAGGCGAACGACGCCTGGTCGTATTACCAATCGAAGAGGATTAAGTTCCACAGCCTGGAACTGGGCGAAGATCTGTTGAACGCGATGCCGTCTAGGAACGAGGTGGCAGCGAAGACGCTGGAGCATTACGCGTCGGAGAAAAAGCGATACGCAAAGGATTCCGAGACGGCGCAGGACCAGGCGAAGGATAAAGACAAGGAAGCGGCGCGGATCGAAGATCGCGCCCTTCGTTACGATTTCGGCGAGGGTCTGCTGGAGATCGGGCTGGTGCTGACGTCTTTGTATTTCATTTCGCGGTCGAAGCTGTTTCCGACGATCGGCATCATTGCGGCGGTCGCCGGCGTAGTGGCAGCCAGCCTTGGGTTGCTGATGTGATCGGGCCTAGAACGGAATTCGCCGGATCGGATTCGTGGTGGAAGCGGTTTTCGGCGCGGGACCCGGGCCGTCGGACAAATGCCCCGGCGCAGGCGGCGCACTCGTAAAGTCGATTTCGGAAGATTCGAATATGAGGGGCCGGTCGAGGACCATTTCGACAGTGCTGCCTTTGGCGAGGATCGCGTCGGGTCCGCGCGTCAGGAGGACGCCTGCGAGTCCGGCGGCGGCGCCCGCGGCGGCTCCGATGCCCGCGCCCATGCCGGCGTGGCCCTCCGCCGACCCAGCTATAGCGCCGACGGACGCGCCCGTCGCCGCGATCGTGCCGACAGTCTTAAGGTCGCCGCCCTTATTGGAATCGCCCATGATGCGGCCTTCCTTCTGGTCGAGCTTCTCGTCACCGCGGGCGTCGATACCGCCGAGGCGGGCGCGGAAATCGCGCGTCACGCCGTTCGGGAGGGTGATGGAATCGAAGCGAACGTACAATTCACCGCGTCCGTGAACACGGCCGGGGCGCTTTATGTCGGTGACCGTTCCGGCCACGTAGCTACCGGGAGGAATCACTATATGGTTGTTGATGACGACAGGAAAGACCGTTTCGAGATAAATGCGATCGCCGGGCGAGGAGTGCTTGGTGCTCACGCTGTTGATCATGCCGAGCGCGATGCGGGTGCCGGGCGCGACGGTATACGACATCGCAGAGGACTGCGCGGCGGGAGCCCCAGGGGGCGCGTCCGGCGTCTGAGCAATCGCGAAAACACCCGAACCGGCGATAAGAACGGCGCTCAGGCCGAAGCGTGAAAGCATAACTTCTCCCCTCCCATTGTAGAGGTTCCGTCGTATTTGGAACGCGCCGGAGAGGGTTCCGGTTACCGAACTCACTGCACAGCCAGAGGGATTCCGGGCGGGCTGATTTGGGAACCGACCTGAATCCGGAGCTCGGGGTTAACAGGCAGGGTATCCGGCAGGCGGAGATTGATCTGGTATAGGCCGGCGAACCCCGGCGCGAGGCCGACGTAGAGGAGACCGGATTGCGGGCATGGGTCGCCGTTCAGGAGCGCTTTGGTCTGAGAAAACGCGACGATGGTAGCGGCGGACGTCACGAGCTTGCCGGATGTGGTATCCGGCGAGGTGCGGCCGAGGCCGGCGACATAGATCACGATGATTTCGCCGGCTGTCGCGGGCGCGTCCTGCGCGATCAGGGCGCCGTTGAGGTGTGTCGCTATGACGTAGCCGTTGAACTGGAACAGGCCGGGGGCCGTGCTGTTGAGTTTGATCGGGACAAGAGGGCCGGAGGTCCCCTGTCTTGCGACAAAAAGGTTGACGGTACCCGCGGTGAGGTCGTAGGGAATCAGGAAGTTGATCTGGGTGGGGGAGACGTAGAACAGGTTGGCAAGAATCCCGTTCACCACGACGGTGACGCCGGCGAGAGTCTCGGGGAGCGTGGCGCCGCTGATCGAGCTGTTGCCTGCGGCGACAGTGTCATACGCGAGGTTCGCTCCGTAAATGGTGGCGATCGTGTTCGGGGCGAGGGCCTCGACGGTCTGAGTTGCGGCGTGGACGATGCTTTGAGACGTGTAGTACGGGGCGGCGCTTACGCGCGGTTCAGGCGGCGGAGTCTGGGCGTGGACGTTCGAAAAGGAGGCGAACGCGAGGATCACCGTCATTCCACGGGATCGGATGTGTGCGGCGCGACGGCCCCAGCCCAGAAACATGTTTACTCCGTAAGGATGGTTTCATTTTCGGCGAGGCGTGGCTTACGATCTATTACCCCAGGCGCTTTGAGGTGATACGCAGTTTGCCTGGAGCCCGACCGGCGATCAGCGCAAGGGCTTTCCGGGCGATGGTGGTAACAGGGATGCGGGCCATGCGCTCGGGGGTGAACCATTCTCCGGGTTCGGGCGGTCGAACCGGTGGCCTGCAGATATAGACCGCGATTCGGAAGCAGTCGTTTACGATGCGATGCGTGAATGTCACGACGGGTTCATCGCCGGATTTCGGCTTAAGCCGTACCGGGAGTTCCCAGAAGCCTGCGAGGCGGCGCTCGTCCGCGCGACGGCGGACCAGGAAGATTTCGTTTTGCCGCTGGAAGAGGAGGAGGTCGAGCGGAATGTCGCGCGCCCGTTCCCTGCCGCCTCTGACCGGGAGTTCGCGCTCACGGCCAGCAGCGCGCCCTTCGCAGAAACGCCGGACGGGACACTCGCCGCAGAGGGGATTGCGCGGGAGGCAGACGGTCGCGCCGAGTTCCATCATGGCCTGATTGAAATCGCCGGGGCGGCGCGGGTCGAGTAGTGACTGAGCTTCCGCGGTGAAACGGGCGCGTGTTGCGGGCTGCGAGATCTCGGACGCGTCGTTTTTCAGCCGGCTTATGACGCGCAGAACATTGCCGTCGACGGCGGCGCGGGGAGCGCCGAGCGCAATGCTTGCGATGGCTGCCGCGGTGTAGGGCCCGATGCCGGGAAGGGCGAGGATTTCTTCATAGGCGGAAGGGGCGCCTTTCGCGGCGATCGCCAGGGCCGCGCGATGCAGGTTGCGGGCGCGGCTGTAATAGCCAAGGCCGCTCCATGCGGCGAGGACGTCAGTTTCGGTCGAATCGGCGAGCATCGAAACATTGGGGAAGCGTTCGAGAAAGCGGTTGAAGTACGGGATGACGGCTTCCACGCGGGTCTGCTGGAGCATGATCTCCGAAAGCCAGACGGGATAGAACTCTTTGTTGCGACGCCAGGGCAGGTTGCGTCGTGACGCGTCGTACCACGCAAGAAGAGCGCGCCGGAACGGCTTACTCAAGCACGCGCACGAACTCGGCAATGACCCGGAAGCCCTCAGGCCCCAGCTCGAAGGCCGAAAACTCCCGGTTCAGCGGTTCGAGCCGGATGCGTTCATGTTCCAGTGGCGCGTCTTCCTCTTCCGACGAGGCGCGCTTGGCGCTGGAGTAGCGTTTGACGGTGTAGCGCGACGCGAAATCGGTCTCGCCGAAATGCTCGATCAGCAGGCGCTTGCCTTGGCGGGAGCCCGGGACGCCGGCGCGAAAGACGCACAGACTGCCGTCCGGGATCAGAGGCTCCATGGAGCGGCCCACGACGCGCGCGACGAACATGTTTTCATGAAGCCGAAGATCGGACGGCGCGCGCACCCAGCCTTCCTGCTCCGACTTCATGCCTTCGCCGAATTTCGTCGCCGCGGCGCGGAGGCTGTAGAGCGGCAGATGCGTCACGAAAGGCTTAACAGCGGAATCGACGTACTGATCGAAGAGGCGGTCTGCCAGGCGGCGGGGATCTCCCGCCAGCGATACAGCGGTACGATCGCTGATTCGCAAAAACCCGGAGAGAGAGTCTTCAAGAGACGAAAGCAGAGCCTCGCCGCCGGATTCCTGTGCTTTGGCGACGAGATCGCTTTCGAGATACTCCAGAATGTCGATCTCCTGTTCCTCGAGATCCTCGACTGCGTTTGAATCCTGGAAACGCATCGTCAACCCATCTGTCGCGCGGTCTACGACCAGAATTCCGAACGGAACCGGATCGCGGCCCGCCGGCGCGACCTCAAGCAGTGACCAGAGGGCTTCACGTGCGCCTGAGCGCGTTGATCGGTCTATCGGGATGACAGTAGCGGGCATACGACGTCAGACGTATAACTTCGTTCCTATAGCTACGATCCTACAGCGCACGGAAGCGCCGGCGGCGATAAATTATGGCAGCAGGGTCCGGAGTACTTACTTATTCGCGGGGAACGGATAGTAGCCAGTCCGGTACCGCAGGGTGGCTGTGGGCAAGCTGGGTACTGTCACCTTGATCCTGCGGAAGACGCGCTCGGAGCCCTTTTCGGCGACATCCGGGGTGTAGCGCATCACGTACTGCTGTGTGATCTCGCCCGACAGGTTGGCTACCGAGCGGAAGATGGAGCTGGAAATTTCCGCCGTGTAACCCCCGGTACCGACGGCCAGGGCATAGTTGCCGTCATCGGAAGGCGTGGAGAGGTAACCCGAAATGTCCTTATAAACGTTGTTCAGCGGGGTTTCCACTCTTCCGCCGGTCTGCTCGGCCAACTGGGTGAGGTTGTCCTCGGCTTCGGTGTGGAATCCGAAGGCGACGGTGCTCATCGCGTAGATCGTGACGAGGTTGCGCTGCGCGATCTCGATGACTTCCTTCAGGGTCTTACTGCTGGTGTTGTCGTGCCCGTCACCGATGACGATGACGACGCGGCGGGGTTCGTAAGGCTCGCCGTTGATGGTCTTGCGGCTGGTGCAGGCCAGGTAGATCGCGTCGAAGAGAGCGGATCCGCCGGCGGGCTTCATGCGCCGGAGTTTCTCGATCATCTTTTCGGAATCGTTGTTGGTATCGGAGATGAGCTCCGCCTGATTGCCGAAGGTGATCAGGTAGCCCGCATAGCGCTTATCGAGAGGCACCAGGTTCAGTATCAGTTCGGTGACGGCTTCCTGATATTTGGCCCAGTGGATCTTCATGGCGTTACTCTGATCGAGCAGAAAGCCGATAACGACGGGCTGTTCCTGACTGTGGCTGAAGAAGTTGATTCGCTGCTCGCGCCCCTCGTCGAAGATGTGGAAGTCATCCTTTATGAGGTTGGAGACAAAGCGACCTTTATCATCAGTCACGGTCACGGGGACGATAACGTCGTTGACCGTAACCTTGATGGTTTCCTTGACGTCCTGCGCGCTGAGGCGCCATGCCGAACCCAAAGATGAACCCAGAGCGGCGGCGCTTACTGTCATGAATTCCCGGCGCAACATTGGTAAACCGCTATTGTAGCCGTTCCCCGCAGGGTTGAATCCCGCAACGCCTTGCCGCAGTCATACAATTAAGGGGAAGCATAAGAAAAGCAGTCCGCTTCCGCAGCGCAAACATGCTCACGTCCAGAGAGAAATCCGATACCAGACGCCTCCCGATGATGCCGATTCGGGATGTCGTCATTTTCCCGTATATGATGACCCCGTTCGTAGTGGGTCGCGAATCGAGCGTACGAGCGCTCGAGGAAGCCATGGCGGGCGACAAGAAAATCTTCCTTGCCACCCAGCACGACGCGTCGACAGACGAACCCAGGCCCAACGAAATCTATAACGTCGGGTGCGTCGTGAACATCGTGCAGAGCCTGAAGCTTCCGGACGGGAACATTAAAGTGCTCGTCGAGGGGGTCGAGCGCGCGAAGGTCGTTTCGGTGTCCGACGACGAAGGCTTCTTCCGGGCGGTGGTTCGGACGTTTTCTTATAAGGTCGAGCAGGGGCAGCAGCTCGAAGCTTTGACCGGCCGCGTGACGTCCCTGTTCGAGCAGTACGTCAAGCTGAGTCAGAACCTGAACTACGAGACGATGGTGGCGGCCATCCGCGTGGATGATGCGGGCAAGTTGGCCGATACCGTAGGCGCGAATCTGCAGCTCACGATCGAAGAAAAGCAGGAACTGCTGGAGATTTTCGATCCCATCGACCGGCTGACGCGCGTGGCCGAGATGCTCGACATCGAGATCGAGAAGCTCAATGTCGACCGGACCATTCAGGGCCGCGTGAAGCGGCAGATGGAAAAGGCGCAGAAAGAGTACTACCTCAACGAGAAGATCAAGGCGATCCAGAAGGAACTCGGGCGCGGCGAGAAGAGCGAAATCGACGAGCTGAAGAAGCGGATCGAGACTTCGGGCATGTCCAAAGACGCGCATGAGAAGGCGATGGCCGAACTCAAGCGCCTCGAAAATATGCCGCCGATGTCGGCGGAATCCACGGTCTCGCGGAACTATCTCGACTGGCTGCTGGCCGTGCCGTGGAAGAAGAAATCCAAAGAAATCCGCGAATTGAAGCACGCGGAGCAGGTGCTCGAGGCCGATCATTACGGGCTCGAGAAGATCAAGGAACGTATTCTCGAATTTCTGGCGGTGCGGCGGCTGGTCAAGAATCCGAAGGGCTCGATCCTGATGTTCGTCGGACCTCCGGGCGTGGGCAAGACATCGCTGGGGATGTCGATCGCGAAGGCGACCGGAAGGAAGTTCGTCCGAATGTCGCTGGGCGGCGTGCGGGATGAGGCGGAAATCCGGGGCCATCGGCGCACGTACATTGGGGCACTGCCGGGGCAGGTGATCCAGATGATGAAGAAGGCCGGAACTCGGAATCCGGTGTTCATGCTGGACGAGATCGATAAGATGTCGACCGATTTTCGCGGGGATCCTTCGTCGGCGTTGCTCGAAGTGCTCGATCCGGAGCAGAATTACATGTTTGTGGATCACTACCTCGACGTGGAATACGACCTCTCGCAGGTGTTCTTCATCGCGACGGCCAACGTTCTGCACACGATCCCGCCGGCGCTGCAGGATCGCATGGAAGTGATTCGCCTCTCTGGATATACGGAACTGGAGAAACTGGAGATCGCCAAGCGGTTCCTGGTGAAGAAACAGACCGAGGCAGCGGGGCTGACGAAAGATCAGATTCAGTTCACCGACGAAGGGATCTCGAACCTGATTCAGTTCTATACGCGCGAATCGGGGGTGCGAAATCTGGAGCGCGAAATCGGCAACGTGGCGCGCAAGATCGCGCGCAAAAACGTCAGCCAGGAGCTGAAGGAAAAGGCCGTTATCAACGCCGGCACGGTGTCCGAGCTACTCGGCCCGGCGCGCTTCCGTGATACGACGACGGAGAAGCATAACGAAGTTGGCGCAACGACGGGGCTGGCATGGACGGAGGTCGGCGGACAGATTCTCACCACAGAGTGCATTCTGATGGAGGGGAAAGGAAAGCTGACGGTCACAGGCAAGCTGGGCGATGTGATGCAGGAATCCGCGCAGGCAGCGTTCAGTTATGTGCGGTCGCGGGCGCATCAGCTTGGATTGCCGCGCGATTTCTACCGAAATCTCGATGTGCACCTGCACATCCCCGAGGGCGCGATTCCGAAGGACGGGCCGTCGGCGGGTATCACGCTGGCGACGACGATCTGCAGCGCTCTGACGAAGATTCCGGTGCGCGGCGACGTCGCGATGACCGGCGAGATCACGCTGCGGGGAAATGTTCTGCCGATCGGCGGTCTCAAAGAGAAGTTGCTGGCGGCTCACCGGCACGGGATCAACGAAGTGATCGTGCCGAACGATAACCAGAAGGATCTGCCGGATATACCTGAGTACATCCGGAAGATCATGAAGCTGCACTTCGTCCATCACATGGATGAAGTGCTGCGCCTCGCGCTCGAGCGGGAACTGGTGGCGCTTCCGATGACCCCTGCCAACGTGGACATCGCGCCGCAGCCCGAAGCCGATCGGGCGCACTGAGCATCATCAAAGGGTGGAATCTCTCGGCCTTGCAGTCTCGCAGCACGGATATTCCATCCTTTTTCTGATCGTTCTCGCGGAAGCGCTGGGCTTCCCGGTACCGGCGGCGGTGGGACTGCTTGTGGCGGGCGGGGCGACGGCGCGGCATCATCTGGACGCGGGCGAAGCTTTGCTGGTCGCTTTGGCGGCGATGCTGATCGGCGACAACACGCTGTTTGAATTGGGCAGGCGGACGGGATGGTGGCTGCTGGGCGTGCTATGCCGGGTGTCGCTGAATCCCGAGGCCTGCATCATGAAATCCGCCGATTCGTTCTATCGTCGCGGGCGGATCATGCTGCTGTTCGCGAAGTTTATTCCAGGCGTGAACACGATGGCTCCCCCGCTCGCGGGGAGTATGAACATGAAGCACGTGGAGTTCTTCGCGCTGGATGCCGGGGGCGCAGCGCTTTACATCCTGACCTACTTCGGTGTGGGCTACCTCTTCAGCGACTTCCTCACAGCGATTCTGCGGGGTTACTCAGAGTTCGGGAGCGTTGTGGGGTGGTTCATCGCATTTGCGCTGGCGCTGTGGGTCGCGAACCGGCTACGGCTATGGTTTCGAAGCCGGGGTGAGAGCGCAGTACCGATGCTGGACCCCAAGGAGATCGCGGCGCGTGATAATGTGGCGATCTTTGATGTGCGGAGCCACGGTTACTACGACGAAGGGACGATGCGGATCCGCGATTCGATCCGGTTCGAGCCGGCGGCGCTGGATCTGAACTGGGAGACGCTGCCGAAGGACAAGGAAATCGTTCTTTACTGTACGTGCTTCCGCGAGGCGACGGCCGTGCGGGTGGCGCGGATTCTGGCGAAGCGGGGAGTTCCTTCAGCGGTGATCAAAGGCGGGCTGAGCGCGTGGAAGAAGGCCAATCTTCCACTGGAGCCGGTGCCGGCGAGTGATGTCGTGTTGCTGCCGAAATTCTCATGACGGGTTCTCAATGACCAGCAGGGAATCTGCGTTCCTTCTGCGGGCGTGGCCTTGCGCAGTGCAGCGGATTGAGGATGTGGAGTATGCCGCGCCCGGCGGCCAACGGCTTTTCGCCGATCTGTATATTCCCGAGGGCGCGCGCGAACGGCCTCCCGTGATTGTCTGGCTGCACCCGGGCGGTTGGATCGCCGGGGATCGAAAGACGGCGCCGGATCTTTCGCGCTTCCTGGCGGAGCGCGGCTTTGCGATGGTCAGCGTGGACTACCGGCTGAGCAGGCAGGCAATTTTTCCCGCTGCCCTGGAGGACGTGAAGAGCGCTATTGCGTGGGTGCGGTCGGCGGGCAATGCGTACGGGTTCGACGGGGACCGGATCGGTCTGTGGGGAGCCTCTGCGGGTGGGCATCTCGCGGCGCTGGCGGCGCTTTCGGACCGCAGTCTGGGCGTTCGAGCGGTGGCGGATGTCTACGGCCCGACGGATTTTCTGAAGATGGGGCCTGAGCATCGGTCGGCGAAGTCGTTCGAATCGCGATTTCTGGGGGCTTCGATAGAGACGGCGCCGGAACTGGTGAGGAGGGCGAATCCGGCTGAGTATGCGGATCCCGGTGCGCCGCCGTTTCTGATACTTCACGGGACCGAGGATCGGGATGTGGAATGCGGTCAGAGCGTGTTGCTGTATGAAACGCTGGCGGCTTCAGGGAACAATGTCACGCTGTGCCTCATTGAGGGGCTGGGGCATGGTTTTCTGGAGAATGACTTCGGAGAACGGCCGGCCGGACGGGTGTGGTTACGGGAGGCTCGGCCGGGGTTGGAGGAATTTGCCGGAGATGGCCCACCAGTAGGGTATGGGACGTTGGAAACCTTCTTCCGAAAGTGGCTGTAACACTTAGCAACAGGTAAAGACGGCGCAATATACTTCTATGAGGAGACTTATTGCCGCCGCCACTTGTTACCGTGGTGATTCCGACACTATGTGGAGGACCTCACCTTGCAGCCTGCCTCGGCGCGCTTCAGAAGCAGAGTTTCTCCGACTTTGAGATCGTAATTATCAATAACGGGACGAATTCCCTGGACGGGGCGATGGCCGCAACGTCGCGCGAAGCCCGGGTCGTTTCGCCGGGTTCGAATCTGGGATTCGGCGGCGCGATCAATCTTGCGATCCGTGTGAGTTCGGCGCCATTTGTGGCGACGCTGAACGACGATGCGGAGCCTGATCCCGGATGGATCGCAGCGCTGCTGTCCGAGATGGAAAGGGATCCCGGGATCGGGATGTGCGCGTCCAAGGTGCGGTTATCTGACAAGGGGCTTATTGATTCCGCGGGAATGCTGATTTGTCTCGACGGGAGCAGTAAGCAGCGCGGCTGGCTGACGCCGACGGATTCATTCTCCCGTTCGGAAGACTGCTTATTGCCGAGCGCGTGCGCGGCGCTGTATCGGCGCAAAATGCTCGAGGAGATCGGGCTTTTCGATCAGGATTATTTTCTCTATTGCGAGGATACGGATCTGGGGCTGCGCGCGCGGTGGGCCGGTTGGCGCTGCCGCTACTGCGCCGATGCGACCGTGAAGCATGCCTATTCACAGACGGCGGGCGCAATTTCGCCCCTGAAGGCGCGACTGGTGGAGCGCAATCGTCTCTGGGTCGCGGTCAAGACGTTTCCGATACCTACGTTGTGCCTGATCCCGTTTTTTTCTTTGATCCGGTATTTTGCGCAATTGATCGCGGTTGCGAATCACGACAGCGCGGCCTCGAAATTCGTTCGCAGCGAGGGCTCGCTGGCGAACGCCGCCGCGATTATCATACGGGCGCATTGGGAAACGCTGGTTAATCTGCCATTTCTCCTGAAGAAGAGATCGCAGGTTCACCGGACGCGGCGGATTCAGCCTTCGCAGTTCCTCAAGCTCATGTATCAGAATCGCGTGACGCTTCGCGAGCTGGGCAAGAGCTGATGACCAGCGGCCTGTTGATCATTGCGCCGGCGTGGAATGAAGAGGGAGCCATCGGGGGGGTGGTCAGAAGCGTCCGGCAGATCCTTCCAGATACGCCGATTCTGGTGGTCGATGATCACTCGGACGATGCGACTGCGTCGATCGCAGAGAGATCCGGCGCATCGGTGCTGCGGCTTCCGATTCACCTGGGGCTGGGTGGATGCGTGCAGGCTGCATACAAGCTAGCGTTCGAGCTCGGCTATGAGTATGTGATCCGGGTGGACGGAGACGGGCAGCATCCGGCGGAGGAGATTCCTAAGATATATGACGCGCTGGTTAAGACCGGCTACGAGGTTGTAATCGGATCACGATTCGTCGGCGCTGATCACGCGCACACATCGGTGGCGCGTTCTGTCGGGATCAATTTCTTTCGCGCCATGCTCAAGCCGATTCTGGGAAAGCCGATTCACGATCCGACATCGGGTTTTGTGGGCGTGAACCGCCGCGCGCTGCAGGTCTTTTCGCGTACGTTCCCGCTGGCGTGGCCGGAAATTGAGGTGCTGGTCGTACTGCAGCGCAGGCGCTTTCGTTTTTGCGAAGTGCCCTGCGCCATGAAGCCCCGGGCCACGGGAAAATCTTCTATAACGCCTGTTAAATCGATTCAATATATGCTTCACGTTCTGCTCGGCGTTTTTGTTAATGTCCTGAAGGCCGATCCCGTGGCCCGGCGGCCGAGGAGCAGCTGATGAATTACCACCCGTTGCTAGTAGCTCTTGGACTCGCCATAGTCATCGTTACGCTTACTTCGTTGCGGCGGGAGCATATCCGCACAGAGTACTCGGTCAGCTGGCTTCTGCTGGGCGTGATTCTGACGGCGTTCGCCTCATTTCCGAACGGGCTGGAGAGACTTTCGGGCGCATTCGGGCTGCAGCCGACCGTTGGGTTTTCCATTCTGGGCGGCATTCTGGTAGCCGCACTCACGTTCGAAATCTCGCACGTCGTATCGCGGCTGCGAGACGAAAATGTGATGCTGGCGCAGCGACTGGCGATACTGGAATATCGGATACAGCAGTTTGACAAGCAAGATCGTGGCGCGACCTCGTAAGACAACAGCTAAGACGGTAATTCGGAGTCAGCCGAACCCCTTTAGATGGTATTGGCTGCTGTTGGGCGCCTTTGGAATCGGCCTGCTCGTTTTCAGCCCCTCATTGACCGGCGGCTTTGTGTTCGACGACTATCACCTGCCCTTCTATGAGGGCGCTGGTAACGAGACTAACGTTCGATTCTGGATCGGCGGCGTCAGGCCCGTGCTCATGGTGACCTACTGGGCGAATTATCTTATTTCGGGCCTGCACCCGCTTTCTTACCACCTGTTTAATATTGCGATTCACGCTGTCAGCGCGGTGCTCGTGTTCTGGATTCTGGAGCGAATTCTCGACCTTGCCGCGTACAAGGGCGACCGCCGCCTGGCGGCGCTTTTCGGGGCCTTGTGTTTTCTGATTCACCCTCTTCAAACGGAATCTGTGGATTACATCGCGGGGCGTTCGGAGTTAGTCGCGTCATTTTTCTTCGCGGCCTGCTGGCTTGTCTTTCTCAGGGATTTCGAGAAGCGGACCGGTTTTCTGGCCAGCCTCGGGATTGCGTTTCTTGCCGGTCTCGCGGTATTGGGCAAGGAAAGCGCGATGACCGTGCCGGCAGTGTTACTTGCTACAGATCTGTACTGGGGCCGGGAATCGGCTGTCGCTTCGATGCGGCGTCACCTGAAGATTTATTTGCTTTTCGCCTGCGGCGTCGTCGCCGCTACGCCACTTGCGATCCGCCTTGTGGCAAGCCCGGACATTCTGGGATCCGGCGGAGCCAGCCCGCTGCTTTATGCGCTGACGCAATGCCGGGCGATCATTTATTATGTCCGGCTTTTCTTATTTCCAATCGGCCAGAACGGCGACTGGCAGATGGGTCTCTATCGCTCGCTGCTGGACGGCGCAGCGATTGCCTATCTGATCGCGGTTGTAGCTCTTATCGCGGTCATTGTTTACACTTTCCGGCGCAACAGGCTGGTTTCTTTTGGCCTTTTGCTGTTTCTTGTGATGCTTTCCCCTACGTCGTCGTTCATGCCAATTAAGGACGTCCTGGCGGAGAGGCGGACCTATCTGCCGAATGTCGGGCTGATCATCGCTTTGATCGGCGTGGCGCCGATGATTCGGATCACGACGAAACATTTGCGGTGGGCGGCTGCGGCGGCGCTGGCTTGCCTGACCTTCGTGACCTGGAACAGAAGCCAGGTGTGGGTCAGCGACTATAACTTCTGGCGTGATTCGGCCGAAAAAAACTCTTCGAATTTGCGGGCGCACTACGGGTTGGGCGTTGCGTTGCTCAAGATGAGAAACTGCGCCGGCGCGGCCCGGGAACTGAAAATCGCGAGTCGTGAGGAGGCCCCGAACGACAATATTCGCTGGGATCTCGCGGAAGCATATCAATGCGCGAAACAGCCGGAAGCGGCGCTGGCGCTGCTGAAGTCTATGGCGGCAAAGGAGCCGACGTCGGCGGTATTTGCGAAGATCGGCTACTTAGAAGCCTCTTCGGGCAATACGACGAATGCGTTTGAGGCGCTTGACCGCGCTATCGCGCTTGACGCGGGAAATGCCGACGCCTGGGCTTATCGCGGCATCGCCAAATACGCATTGCAGGATTCGAGCGGCGCGCAGGACGATCTTCGGCATGCGCTTGCGATCGATCCCTGGAACGAAGCCGCGCGTTCGGGGATGCGCATTCTCAGCAAAGCCACTCAGCATTGATGAGGATCGGTATTAATGCTCTCTACCTGATTCCGGGTAAGGTGGGCGGCACCGAGATCTATCTGAAGAGTCTCGTGAACGCGTTAATCGCGATCGATCCGGCCAATGAATATTTCGTCTATGTGAATCGGGAAGGGGCGGCGGGAGCGGTGTTAGAGCCTGCCGACCGGCTACACGTTGTGCCGTGTTCGATAGCGGCGGAATTTCGGCCGGGGCGGATTGTCTGGGAACAGTTTGTTTTCCCTTTCGTGCTTCGGCGGGACCGGATCGATGTTCTGTTGAACGCCGGATTTACGGGTCCGGTGTTCTGCGGACCACCGGCGGTGACAGTGTTTCATGATCTGCAGCATAAAAGGCATCCGGAATTTTTCCGCTGGTACGATCTGCCGTTCTGGAACCTGCTGCTGTGGGCCGCTGCCGTTCGGTCGCGCGCGCTGATTGCTGTTTCGGAGGCCACGGCGAAGGATCTCGACCGTTATTATCCGGAGACGGCGCGAAAGACTATCGTGATTCCGCACGGGGTGGATCCGGAGTTTTTCCGCATCGGGCAGAACCGCTGTGGGCTTCCAACGGAAGCCGGGAGATACATACTGACCGTTTCGACGCTGCATCCGCACAAAAACATCGATCGGCTGCTTACGGCATTCAACGAGTTTCGTAAGACGCGCCCGGATTATCGGCTGGTGATCGCGGGGATGAAGGGATTCGCGGCCCCGGAACTGGAAGCGCGCGCGGACGATTTGAAGGTTCGGGATGCGGTAACCTTCACCGGGTGGATTTCGCGATCGGAACTATATAAGTTGTTCGCCGGCGCTGAGGCTTACATCGCTCCCAGTCAGTTCGAGGGATTTGGCATGCCGTTGCTGGAGGCTTTGGCCGCAGGTTTGCCTACCGCGTGTTCGCGCATTGAGCCGTTCATCGGCCTGGCCGATTCCTCGGTGGCGATGTTCGATCCTTTCTCTGCTGATGAGATCCGGTCTTCGATGGAAACGATCACCTGCGATGCGGTTTTCCGGCGGCGCGCGGCTGAAGCAGGCCCCCGCCAGGCGCGGCGTTTCGACTGGAATCATACGGCGGCTGAAACGTTGCGTGCGCTTGAGAAGGCTGCGGCATAGCTATGCCAATTCCGCAAAATAGCTCAGCGATTGCTCCCCCGCGGCTTCCCATGTGTACCGGGAGGCTTGGGCTCTGCCCGCAGCGCTAAGCTCCGCTCTAAGCGACTCTGACCCCGCAATTTTTTGAATTGCTGCGGCTATTTCAGAGACGCTGCGGGGATCGATCAGCACAGCGGCGCCGCCCGCGACCTCAGGTAAGGACGACACATTTGAAGTGATCACCGGACAGCCTGCAGCCATTGCTTCTACTACGGGAAATCCGAATCCTTCGTACAGGCTTGGGTAGACCAGCGCTTGGGCGCCGCCTATTAGAGCGGGGAGATCGGCTCCCGGAACGTAGCCGAGGCGCCGGATGGCGCTGGTGGTTTTAATCGCGTCCTCAATCCGGCGCATCGTGGTTTCTGCGCGCCACCCTTCCATACCCGCGATGATGAGGGAATTCTCATTGGAGACGGATGGCGGCAGAGAACTCCAAGCATCGAGAAGCATATCGAGATTTTTCCGCGGTTCGATAGTCGAGACGAACAGGAAGTAGCGCGGCGGAAGGTTGTAATCGCGCGAGATCTGCTGTATCGCGGCGGGAGTGACCCGGGAGAAGGCAGGCGAAATACCGGGGTAGATGACGCGGATGAAATCGGGGTCGAGGTTGAGCAGCTTTATCGCATCCCGCTTTGTGTTTTCCGAAACCGCGATGACGCCCTTCGCTCGCTTCCGCATCCGCTCCGCGAATGCTTTGTCTCCGGCGACGTTGGCGGGAGTGTGGCACTCCGGCAGAAGCCAGGCAGTAAGGTCGTGAAATGTCCCTGTGATGGCTGGTTTGCGCGGAAAACGCCATAACTGGTTTGAGACGTGGAGAACGTCGCAGCGGGGGACGAGCATATCGCTGACGAAATCCGGCAAGCGGTTCAAAGATACGAGTTCGAGGATTCGCAGAGGATGTTGGCGCGGGCCGCCATCGTGAGAAAGCTGATCCAACGACGGAGGAGCCAGGAACGCGCCGACGGTGTCAGGGCTCAGGCTCCGCATCGATCGGAACCAGTGGTAAATATACGTTTTTACACCCGCACTGCGAAGCAGGAGCGGGGAACAATCAACGCGAATGAACGGCGACGGCACAGTCCCGCCCATATTAGCGTTTCGAGGAGTCCGCGCGTCCGGTACCAGAAGTGGGTGGCGACTACGGTCGGCGGGCCTGCATGACCGCGGATGACGTCCGTTGCGAGGACGATTTCGACGAAAGCCGCGGGGATCGCAAATTACAATTTCACGGTCGTGAAGAACACGACTTCGACGCAGAATCTTGGGGTGAACCCCTCGGTTGAGACACACTGCGATTGGCACACTCGCCGCGACTGGCGCAGTTTGGTCTGCGGCTGAATTTCTGACTAACAAACGTTCGTGTACGATTGACGGCGAGATGAAGCTTATCAATCTATCGCGCCGGCATTTTGCGCTCGCCGCGGGAAGCGTCGTTGCAGCGCCTTTTGCGGCCGGCGCGGGCCCACTCACCGCGGGAGACGCGGTCAAGCGCATTCAGACCGAACTGGGCGGCGACTGGCCCGATATGGGGCCGGACGGATTCAAGGCGGGAGATCCTGCAACACCGGTCAAAGGAATTGCCACAACAGCGATGGCGACGATGGACGTGCTGAAGCAGGCGGCTAAGGCGAATTCGAACCTTGTTCTCACTTATGAGCCCACGTTTTATGGCCGCGCTGACGGCAGGGCGTTAGCTGCGCCCGTGGGACGCGGATCGGCGGGCTTGGCGCCTGACGATTCGGTTTTCAAAGCAAAGCGCGAATTCATCGAGAAGAACGGGTTGGTGGTCTTTCGGCTGCGCGATCACTGGCAGGCACGGAAAGAGAACGACATGGTCGCGGGATTGGCCGAAGCGCTCGGCTGGTCCAAACGTCGGGTGAAGCCGGATGACGCTTTGTTCGATATTCCTGCGGCCACCGCAGAAGAGACGGTTGCCATGATTCGCGGCAAGCTGAATCTGCGCGGGGGACTTCGCGCGGTCGGCGATCGCAGAGGGGTGGTGAAGCGGGTTCTGCTCTGCCCCGGCACGATGACGCCTCCGACGATGTGGCAGCGCTATTCCGAAGTCGACATGATCGTGGCCGGGGAAGTGCGCGAGTGGGAGAACACGCATTACGCGGCAGATATCTACACCATCGGCGAGAGGCGCAATCTGGTGACGATCGGGCGGGTGGCTTCCGAGGAGCCCGGGATGCGGTTTTGCGCAGTGTGGATTAAATCAGTTGTAAAAGGAGTTCCTTCGCGATGGATCGGCGCGGGTGATCCGTACTGGAGGGCTGCCTGATGACCGGGCGCGAGGTAGTCGAGCTGATAAAGAAACACGTCGGCGTGCCGTGGAACGAGCAGTCGTACCGGGATACGTTCAAGCTCGGGAATCCCGACTCTCAGGTCAAAGGCATCGCAACGACCGTGATGGTGACGTTCGGGATGCTGAAGCGCGCCAATGAGGCGGGCCTGAATATGGTCATCTCCCACGAAGATACGTTCTGGAACGACCGCGACGAGACCAAAGATCTTACTTCGAATCCGCTTTACAAACTCAAGACGGAGTATGTTCTCGAGAACGACATGATCATCTGGCGGATCCACGACCACATGCATGCCATGAAGCCGGACTATACGGTTGTGGGATCGCTTCGTTCGGTGGGCGTGAAGGGCGGCGAGGACGCGGTGATGCGAGCGCGGGTTTATACGATTCCGGAGACCACGCTGGGCGAATTCGCTTCGCAGGTGAAGCGGCTGACTGGTTCGCGCGGGTTCCGGTGCGTGGGTGATCCGAAGGCGAAGGTCAGCAGGATTCTGCTGGGTCCTGGGTACGCGACTCCGCGGATAACTGCGGACGCCGATGTGGTGATCGGTGCCTCGCTCGGGATGGCGAAGGGGCTCATCATGCTGGGGCATGTTGTTTCCGAGCAGCCCGGTATGGAAGATCTCGCGAACTGGATGCGCGAGTTCATCAAGGACGTGCCGATCAAGTTCGTCCCGGCGGATGAGCCGTTCTGGACGTAAAACATTCTCAAGAGAAATTGGCAGAACCGTCAGAACTCCCGATTTGCCGCGACTACTTAAATCGTGATCGCGAAATTGAGCGGCCCGTCTTCGTCTCGAACGCGGCCAGATTCCTTGACCTGATCCAACTTGCCTTTGAAGATGAGGCTCAGATCCGGAAGATTGCCGCGATTGTCAGAATCTGCTATTTCGGTAACAAGAACGGAAGGACGAAATGGAAAAGGGACGTCATCCAAACGTAGTCCGCACGTGGACCGTCGAGCAGACGAGAGCCCGCCACCAGCGGAACCAAACGGTAAGAAAAGCCGGGCCGAAACAACCAGACGCCGCCGGGCGCGGCTCGCGACCACGAGCAAAGCGGTAACACGGCAACGCTTTCGCACTTTGATTCCATCATGTTGGCTGTTACCGCGTTACCGGAGTAATAACGAGAAAAGCGGATCAGACGGTCTCTTTCCGCGCTTTTCACGCATCCCGAATTGTGATAGTGTCCACCGCAAGGGAGAGCGCATGTGGAATTGGCTGCTTCGTCTCTGGCATCGGCTTGAAGGATACGTAAAAAATCCGCGACCGCCGCATCAACCGACACACAATCCGTATCAATCGTCAAACCTTCACGGCCGCCATCGTTAGGCGAGCGGAAGGAACGAGAACTTCATTTTGAGCGGCCTTATGGCGCTTACCGCGCCTGTTCTCGCGCTGTCCGACTCCCACTGCTTCGCTGACGGAAAAGTGCAGGTCAGGGCGGGACTTTCCTTGTAGTCATAACGCCAGAATAGGCTTGGTTTTAGTTCCGACAGAGCACGCCTGACGAAGCCTCGTTCGACGACGAGGATGGAGACGGAGCGAATGACTTCGGAATACAACCCGATCATAAGTACAACGTCCGGAATATCGCCGCGTACACGGGCGCGAGCGCCAATCGGCGAAGCCAGTTCCTGTGGAGTCACCCCCGGACGGGCGCTGATCTGTTGAAGAATGGCCTCCCTGTAAGACTCGACCGCGTTCCGGCGAATGACGGAGCGTGGGCCACGGGGCCTTACGAGCCGCAGTATCTGAAGCTATTTGATGTTGAGCCCTAGCGCCCCAGCCGCCAGGCGCGGAGGATAGGGCCGATTCTGTTTCAGCCGTTCGAATCAACACGGTTCTGTCATCTTTCCGAAAACAGAAATTCGTATTCTGTGTCTTCCGAAGGAGATTTTATGAAACGCCTGTCGATCGCTCTGGCTATTTTTGCGTTGGTCGCCGCGACCGCATGGACGGCCATCCATCGAGCTCGGATGAAGCATCCGGTCAGCGGCCAGGAAATCACCATTCCCGGCAAAGACGGTGACGGCATCCTGCTTCCGGATGGCTGGAAGATCACTCCGGCGGGCCGTCAGCTGCCGTCCGGCGACATGATTCTGAGCGCGGCGATCAGTCCGGACGGCAAACTATTCGCGTTCACGAACTCCGGCTACACGCGTCATCAATTTCACATCGTCGATCTGGCCGCCGAAAAAGAAATCGCGACATTTCCCCTCGATCGGACGTGGAGTGGACTCGCCTGGTCGCCCAATGGCAAGCGCGTTCTGATTTCGGCGGGGCAGGGGAACGAGTCGGGCGATATCTACACGTTCCAGCGCTGGGACGACGGGACCTGGACGCAATCGCGCATGGTTCAGCTCGATATCGGCGGGAAGGCCGAAAAGCCCGATCCCACGCGCAAGAGCGCGGTGTCCAGCATCGCGATCGCGCCGGATGGGAAGTTCGTCTACGCGATCAACGACACGGATGGCAATCTCTACGCAATCGAGGGGGCGAACGGAAGAACGATTTCCAAACTCGCGCTGGGCGATCATCCTTTCACGGGCAAGCTGACCAGCGACGGGAAATCCTTATATGTGTCGATTCTGGGCGAGGCCGCGGTCGCGAAGGTCGATGTCAGTAATCCGGCGGCGCCAAAGATTGTCAGTCGTTTTGAAGTCGAGCCGCATCCGAACGATCTCGCGATCACGGCGGATGACCGGATTTTCGTGTCGTGCGGCAATACGAATCATGTTGTGACGATCGATCTGAGGACGGGCGCGAAGATGGAAGCCGTAAGCGTGGCGCCGACGCCTAAGGCTCCGGTCGGAAGCACCCCGAATTCGCTCGCGCTCTCGGCGGATGGCAAACAGTTGTTCGTCGCTAACGCCGACAATAACAGCGTGGCGGTGATCGATATCGCGCAGCGCGGGCAGAGCAGGGTGGCTGGATTCATACCCACAGGCTGGTATCCGACCGCGGTGGCTGCCACGCCGGACGGCAAGCGCCTCCTGGTCGCCAGTGGCAAGGGCGTGGGCACCGGTCCGAACCACGTGATTCATACCGAAGACGGCAAGAGCCCGGTGAGCTTCGTTCATCACGGGAATAATCTCAACGGTCTGATTTCATTTGTGGACATGCCGTCCGGCGACAAACTCGCGGCCTATACGAAGCAGGTTTATGAGAACTCGCCGTACCGCGACGAGTTTCTGGAAAAGGCCGATATCAAGGCGAGCAGCGTTGTTCCCTCCGAAGTGGGCAAGGGTTCGCCGATCAAACACATCCTGTACATCATCAAGGAGAACCGCACGTACGATCAGGTGTTCGGCGACGAAGCCAAAGGCAACGGCGATCCAAGCCTTGTGATGTTCGGGCGCGACATCACTCCGAATCATCACGCGATCGCGGAGCAGTTCGTCCTGCTGGACAATCTCTACTGCAATGGCGAGGTTTCGCAGGACGGGCATCCCTGGTCAACCGCGGCGTACGCTTCTGAGTTCAATCAGCGCGCGTGGACGATCGAATATTCGCATCACGGTAATGTCAACAACCGGCAGACCGAAGAGCAGAGCCATCCGTACATCTGGGAAGCGGCGATGCAGAAGGATCTGTCGGCGCTTTCGTTCGGGTACGCCGGGCGGCGGGGGCTGGCCAACATCATGAGCAAGACTTTCGGCAAGAACGATCTGCCGGATCAGCAGTCGGCATTGCGCGATTACATGCGCGCGGACCAGTTTGTCGCGGAATTCACGAAGATGGATGCGGAGAACCGCGTCCCCAACTTCATGGTGATGGGTTTGGGCGAGGATCATACGTCGGGGACGCGGGCGGGCATGCCGACTCCGCAGGCGTCGGTGGCTTCGAATGATGTGGCCGTGGGGAAGATCGTGGAGGCGGTGACGAAGAGCAAGGTGTGGGGCAGTTCGGCGATTTTCATTATTGAAGACGATGCGCAGAACGGACCGGACCATATCGATTCGCATCGCACGGTGGGGTTGGTGGTGAGCCCGTATATTAAGCGTGGAACGGTGGACAGCACGATGTACACGACGGTTTCAATGCTGAGGACGATGGAGCTGCTGCTCGGCTTGCCGCCGCTCACCCAGCATGACGCGGCCGCTACGCCGATGTACAACGCGTTTTCGAATGAGGCGGATCTTTCCGGGTATACGGCGATTCCGGCGAAGATCGACGTGATGACGAAGAATACGGTGAATTCCTTCGGCGCGGCGATCGCGGCGAAGATGGATTTCAGTGATTATGACCGGGCGGATGAGCAGATGCTGAATCGGTTGTTGTGGGGGAGTGTTAAGGGGGTGAACGTTCCGATGCCGGCTCCGGTGAGAAGGGCGTTTTTCATGGCGGGCGGGATGACGGCGCCGGTGGGGGATGATGACGACGAGCGGTAACATCCGTCCGTCAGTAAAATCGGATTGCTTTGTGATGCAGTCGTGTCGGCAGGTAGCGCTTGCGGGGCGATTGTCCAGTGAAAAGTCTTCCTGGATTTCCTTTCCATTGCGGGCTTTTGTGCTCGGGCCCGGATTAGTCGCTGCGGCTCAAATCCCAGCCAATGATTTCAGGTGTGTTAGAGAATTCTGAGCGTTGGTCAGGATTACTTGTAGTCATAACGCCAGAATAGGTTTTGTTTGACACAGACATCTGGGCATGTTACTTTGATCCCGCGCGCCATCTCGCGCTGGAGGAATATGGCATCGAATAACGGTCCGCTCGACGAAAGTCCTGTTAATCGCGCAGAAGAACTTGGCGATGAGAACGAAGAGATCAGTCTGGAGGAAACAGATAAGGTTGCAGGCGGCGCAACGTGGCAATCGCCTTCGTGACTCGCGGTTTCGCCAGTCTACTCAAGCTGCTTTGATCCCGCCGCAATCTGGCACAGGAGGAAATATGGCATTGAATAACAGCCCGCTCGACGAAAATCTTGTTAACCAAGCAGAAGTGCAGGGCGATGAGAACGAAGAGATTAGCCTGGAGGAAGTAGACAAGGTCTCGGGCGGCGCAACTATTGGAACGTTTTCGTAATCGCCGCTTCGCCGAACTACCCATCTTTCGGAAGATAACCGAGCCGTCGCATAACAGGGTCGTGGTCCGCTGTGATCTTGCGGATTTGGGCGTCGGTCAAAACCGTACGCCAGGCGTCCGCACGCCCCGACCGGAAAAAGAATTTTGCCTTTGATGGCTTTTCAGTGAACCCGCGCGCCCTTTCCTGGTCCCGCAAGCGTTCGAAGGTTGAGTACTCCACGGCCCTCCGCACGCGCTCCTGATCGTAAGGAAGGCCAAGTGAACGGATCACGGCGCTGAAAGATTCCGCGGGCTGCCGGAGCATATCCTCGTACCGCATGAGATGCACGGGAAAGCGCGTCTGATCGATCCAACTGGATACGTGCTGGCTCCATGAGGATAACCGCTGTCTGACCTGAGGATGGAGCCGGGGTCCGGGGTCAGCCAGAGCAGCATCTTCCAATCCCATTCGCTCAATGGCCGCATCGACGGTCATCGCATAATGGTGCGCGAACGATATCGCGACATCGAGGGGGTTCCGGACCAGATACACCGCGCACTGCGTCACGTCCGCCGGAATCAGCGGCTCGCCATCATCAGAGCGCGTACAAGCGTCATGAATTTTCAGGTACAGGGTTTCGCGGCTTCTCCGCGCGAGGATGCGGTAAGCTTCCGCGCGATACCACGAAAGTTCTTCCTCTATCAGGTCCGAGGTCTCGATGACCAGCGCATTGTCGATAAGCCGACGGTCCGCCGCATTCGACTGCATATCGAGCGCGTTGATATCGACGGGCTGACCTTCGTCGCGCAGGTAATTCGTCAGGAGCACGCGGAACCATGTGTTACCGGACTTCGGATAGGAGGCCAGCCACACGATCCTGCTCAGAGCGCGAACTCCGCGGCGGCCATGTCGGCCAATTCCTCCGCGCACCAGGGATTGTCGGACCAGGTCAGCCGGAAGACTTGGGTTTGGCGGGCGATGGCTTTCAGCTTGCGGGAATCGGTCACGGAAAGCTTCATATTCGCCGAGAACAGCCGACGGTAGGTGACACCGGCAAGTTCCATTACTTTCTCTCGACCCTCCAGCAGCCGAATCTCACGTTTGCCGCCGCGCACCAGAGAAAAAATCGTGTTTACGTCAGCCGCCTGGCGAGCAAAGGCGTCGCCCAAAGGCAGCCAGTACTTCTCGAGGCCGGGACGCATTGGCCGGAGATCCGCGCGGCCGATCCCGAGATTCGTGAGGGAATCACCCCACAACAGAAGGTGCGGAATGCCCGGCTGAACCAGCGAAATTTCATCCACCCGGATTGCGCACAGCTCATCGGCAAGGACGCGATAACCTCGCTTGCTGAATGCGGCTGCCAGCGTCGATTTACCCGAAGCGGAACGACCGGCAAAGATCATTGCGCCGTTTGGCGTGGCAATCGCGCCTGCATGCAGCGGGAGAAAGCCGCGCTGATACAGGAGTGCTCCGAGTGCGGTACCCAATAGAAAGAGCCGAACGGTACTGAGATCAACTCCGGGAATCGGGTCAACCACGATCTCTATCCCGTCGCGAACCAGGTACCGGCAGACGTTCGGAACGCGGAGAAGGAACAGACCTGGCGCCGCCTCATAAAGGGTGCCTTCACCCCAGGAGTCTCCCAGATGTTCCGGGGTCTTCCCCATCCGCAGATACGCGTCGGGCGTCCCTGTAGCGCACGAGAGTTCAGGACATTCGAGTTGCGAACCTATGGTCAATCCGAAACAGGAGTAGGTGTAAGCGGACAAGCTTTCAATCTTGCCTTTTACGTGCTAAGGACCGGTTCACGAAAAGCAAACGATAGCACGCCTTTAGGGCGGGCAGTCTGACAACAGTAAGCGAGATGAATCGCTGGCCCTTTTCGCCGGTTCAACCGTCCAGCGAGTGCTCACACGACCCCGAAGGGCGCAGGAGAGCTTCCTGCCGGGCGTCCTCTTCCGCTCCTGAATCCGCCACCTTCGCGATGCTGAGAAGCCATGAGCACGCGTCTTCGCGCTTTCCGCGAAACGCGGACGGAGCGGCGAATGATGCACGACACCCCCCTTCGTCCCTCCGGACGCGACTGGGGGTGTTCTGGGGGTAGGGCGAGGGTGATGGAAGGGGAAATTTGAGTAAGGACGAGTAATTCGTCAAACGACCACCCGACCACGCATGGACGCGCAAACGGCCATGTGTCAAAGGTATGCGTTGAAATTAAAGGGGTTATTTTGGCTCCTCAGGTAGGATTCGAACCTACAACCCTTCGGTTAACAGCCGAATGCTCTGCCGTTGAGCTACTGAGGAGCAAGACAGGAAGATTTCTTCAATATTACACCATCCCGGTGTGTCGTTCCAACCGGGATGGCCCTGAAGCGCGGAGGTCAAGCTCCCGGACCTTTGTTCTGAATAGGTTAAGGCCCTCCCGGTGGCGGTCGGTCAGTTCATACGAGATTCGGTGGGTGACGTAGTCACGGGCGATATCTGCGGCAAAGCCGCGCTCGCGCAGCGCGCGCTCGACAATTTCGTCGGCGTGGTTAGCGCCCCAGCGGTACGACTCCACGAAAGCCTCGCGCACCTCATCCGTCAAAGCCCATTCTTTTCCGCACCAAACGGCGAAAACCATGGGTAAGCGTGTCCACCGGACCCATTCCTCCCCCAAGTCCAACGATTGCCACTCGATCTCCTCGCGGCGAATCCGCAGGGCGGGGTCCCCGATAATCAAGGCCGCGTCGCATTCGCCCATCATGTCTGCGAGCGACGGTGGGCGTGAGACGACTTCCGGAAAACATCCGTAACGCTCGCCCAATAGAATTTGCGCGAGAGCCACCGATGTCCGGGAACTCGAATCCGCAGCCAAAGTTCGAATCTCGCCGAAGGGCCGCTTTGAAACCAATAAGATGCTGCGGACAGGTCCTGTGCAGGCGATGCCGACATCCGGAAGGAAGCTCAGCCCGAGGCGGTCAATTTCGGCGCAGGGCGCCAGCCCGATGTCGGCTTCGCCGTCCGCCAAAGCACGGGCGCATTCAGCAGGAGAATCGAACCGGAAATCAAACCTGCCGCGCCCTGGACCGTGGAGAAATCCCCAGACCAGAGGCCATGTATTGAGATAGTTAACCGCGGAAACGCGCAATCTCACATCTTAGCGGACGCGGCTCTCGGGGCACGGCGCGTGCTATTTTGCAGTAGGGTCTACGGTTCCGCGCCCCCTTTACATGAAGGCTGTTGCGCTTTTCCTTCTGGTTCTGTCCTCTGTTTTCGGGCAGATCGTTCTCAATCCGACTCCCTCCCGCGTTATCGGGCAGGATTCGCTGACGATATCGAGCTTCAATCCCAACCTCGTCGAAGGCAGGGAGTTTTTCGGACCCCAAGGCGTCGCCCTTGATTTGACGGCTGGCCCGCCGGCGCTCTACGTGGCGGACACCGGCAACAACCGGGTCCTGGGTTTTCGCAACGCAAGCTCGTTCGCCAACGGACGGAAAGCTGACATCGTCCTTGGGCAGCCGGACTTCGTTACGACAATCGCGGCGGGCCCGGGGAGGACATCGCAGAGCACCACGGGCCTGGCCGCGCCCACCGGATTGGTCGTTGACAGCGCGGGCAATCTCTACGTCATTGACAGCGCCAACAATCGGGTGCTTCGGTTTCCACGGCCCTTTGCTCAATCGGGCGCTCCCCAGCCCGATCTGGTTCTGGGCCAGCCCGACTTCACGACCAACGGCGCGAATCAGGGCAGCATATCGGCCGCGACCCTTGCGCTCACCGCAACAGCCAGCGGAAACGCCGCCGCGCTTCAGGCGTACCTGACGTTTGATTCCGGCGGCAACCTGTGGGTGGCGGATGCCGGGAATAACCGCGTGCTCCGATACAACGTAAAATCCCTCGGAAGCCAGCCGGCGCAGGGACCCGCGGCGGATATCGTCCTCGGCCAGTCCGACTTCGTAACGAGTTCTTACGCGCCACCAGGGAACCCTCTTACCTCCCTTTCGGCGATCGCGGCTCCGACGGGAATCGCGTTCGACAGCGCGGGCCACCTTTTTGTCTCGGAGTCCGTCTCGTCGCGGCGCAGCCGAATACTGGTTTGGAATCCGCCGTTTAATATCGGTCAGTTCGCGGCGCGAATCATCGGGGTAGAAACAACGCCGCAGCCGACATACAGCGCGCTGCAACTGGGCTTTGCGGCGGGCGCTTTGTTTTCGCTCGGCGATCGCGTCGGCATCGCGGATACCCAGGCGAACCGCATTCTGATCTACGCGCCTTCGAGTCAATGGACTTCAAACATGCTCAATCAGCCGGCTCAACAGGTGATCGGGCAACCAGACTTCAATAGCGGGGGCCTCAATCAGGGCCTGCCCTCGGCTGGCGCCGGAACGCTGGCGCAGCCCCTGGCGGCGGCGTTCTCCGGAAGTGAGCTTTTTGTTGCGGACAGTCTCAATCATCGCGTGATTGCGCTCCCGCAGAACGGGTCCACCTTCGGCGCGGCGACCCGGGCCCTGGGACAGGACGCTCTGAATCTCAACGGCGCTAATCTGATCGAAGGGCGGGAATTCGACTTCGTCACGTCGGGCAGCATCGACGCGGGAGTCGCGATTGACCTGAACTCCACGCCGCCTCATGTCTATGTCGCGGATACGTACAACAACCGAATTCTGGGCTACAAGGACCTGAGAAACCTTCAGGCCGGCGTCAAAGCCGACCTCGTAATCGGCCAGCCCGATTTCCAGCACAATCTGGTCAACTACCCAACCGGCCTCCCGACTTCGCCGAATCAGGCCGGCCTGTTCCGCCCGACCGGTCTGCTGGTCGATTCGAACGGTGATTTATACGTGGCGGATACCGGTAACGGACGTGTGCTGCGGTTCCCTGCGCCGTTTTCGAATTACACGCCCGGGACTCCGGAGAACGCGAACCTGGTACTTGGCCAGCCGAATTTCTTTATCACAATTACGGATCCGACCGATCGCACGATGGCTGCGCCCTACGGTCTGGCGATGACGTTGTTCCCGGGGATTTTGGTGTCGGACGTCGTTCACAGCCGCGCCCTCTTCTTTCAAGGCGCGTCGGACCAGCTCACGAGCGGTCAGCCCGCTTCGCGCGTGTTCGGACAGCCGGATTTCAACTCCGCAGGCACGGGCGGCGGTATGAATCAGATGAACTCGCCGCACCATATTTCTTCGGACTCGGACGACCGGCTTTACGTGGCGGACACGGGTAATCGTCGCGTGCTGATCTTCGATCACGCGCCGACGGCGGACCCGAATCCCCAGGCGGCCGTGGCGCTCACCAACAGTCTCTCGAACCCTTTCGGGCTCTACGTGAATCCGGTGAACGGCGCTATCTGGGTGGCGGATGCCGGGTCCAACGCGGCGCTCCGGTTTCCCGCGTTCAATCAGCTTCCGGTTACGGGCGGCGCTCCCAACCTGGTTTTGCCCAACGAAATAAGCCCGCGGGCGCTTGCGGAAGATCCCTGGGAGAACCTGTTTATCGCAGATGCGGCGAACCGCGTGATCACTCACTACCCCGCGCTTTCGGCATTGAATGCGGCGAGCTATCTGTCGGCGAACGTTCTTGCGCCGGGAATGATAGGGGCTCTCTATTCGGAGGGCAACATGCATCAGTTCGGGTCCGGAAGCCAGACCAGCAGCACCCTGCCGTTGCCGACGGCGCTGAACGGGGTTCAGGTCCTGTTCAACAGCGCTCCCGTGCCCCTGTTCTATGCCGGAAGCGATCAGATCAACTTTCTGGTTCCGAATGGCGCGCCGCAGAGCGGCACGGCCGACCTTCAGGTAATCGAAGCGGCAACCGGAAGGCTGCTGGGAGATTCCACTGTTCTCATGAACCAAGCGGTTCCCGGCTTATTCGCTCAGGCCGGGAACGGGAAGGGCGCGGCGATTGCGGCGAACTCAGACGGTACGCTTAACACGCAGACGAATCCGGCTGTTGCGGGCACGATCGTCACCATTTATGGAACAGGCGAGGGCTACATTTCAGGAGCGCCTCCGGACGGTCAGGCCGCGACAGGGGCGTTACCGAGTCCGCAACCGCCGACCGTGTTCATCAATCCGCTTACGGTTTCGCCATCTGACGTGACGTATGCGGGCATCGCGCCGGGACAGGTAGGCGTCTGGCAGATCAACTTCCGGATTCCCAAGGAAATCATCACGCTGCCAAATCAGCCGACATGGGTCATCGTCATACAGAACAACTCTCGCAGCGGCGCGCCGGTCGACGACCGCGGCATCGAGATCTACGTCAAGCAGCCGGGCTGACGGGTGAAGGCGTGTAACCTTTCGCTCACGAAAAGGTTAGAATTCACATGCCTATGCTCGTGCCGCCTTTGAGGCCTGTTCTCAGGAGCCTTCGCAGGCAGCCCGGTTTTGCGATCACCGCGGTTCTCACGCTCGCGCTGGGCATCGGCGTGAACGTGGCGATCTTTTCGGCGATCAACGCGCTGGTGATCAATCCACTCCCTTATCCCCGCGCGGACCGGCTGGTGGCGATCTACGAGGATTCGTCGTTCATCGGCTATCTTCGGGGCACGCCCGCGCCGGCGAATTTTCTCGACTGGAAGCGGCAGTCGACCTCATTCGAAGACATGGGCGCGACCTCCGGCTGCCGCGCCATCTTCACTGGAGGCAGCGCTCCGGAAGAAGTTCGCTGCCGTTCGATCACGTGGAATCTGTTGCCGTTGCTCGCTGTTCATCCGGTGATCGGGCGATGGTTCACGGCGGCGGAGGATCATCCGGATCCAGATGTCGCCCTGATTGGGGAAGGGCTCTGGACGCGGCGTTTTGCCCGCGACCCCACGCTTCTGAAGCGCACAGTGCAGATCAACGGGCGCGCGGTGCGAATCGTCGGCGTAATGCCCGCGTGGTTTCACTTCGCGGGTGACCGTGACATGGAGATGTGGTCGCCCATAGGATTGACTCCGGCGCGATGGGCGGTCCGGGGAGCCCATTTCCTGATGTGCTTCGGGCTGCTCAAGCCAGGCGTCTCCGCCGAACGAGCCAGCGCCGAGCTGCGGGCTATACAGGCCCGTATCAGCGAGCGCTACCCCAACGACGCCGACCCTCGGATGGGAGCTTGGGCCGAGCCCATTAGCGATGCGCTGCTGGGGCCGATGCGCCGCGCGCTGTGGGTGCTGATGGGCGCGGCGGGAATGGTTCTGCTGATCGCGTGCGCCAATATCGCGAATCTGCTGCTGGCGCGCGCGACGCGGCGCCGGCATGAGATGGCCGTGCGCATCGCGCTGGGAGCTTCGCGCGGGGAGCTGATCCGGCAGATCTTCGCCGAGACGCTGGTTCTCACCGCAGCGGGCTGTGTGGTGGGCATTGTTCTGGCCTTTTGGTCGCGGCGGCTGCTGGAAAACTTTATTCCCACTGCGCTCCAGGGGACGGTGTCTATCGGCCTTGGCGTGAAAAGCCTGTCGTTCGCGGCGAGTGCAGGTTTGCTGGCCGCCTTCATCGCCACGCTCACGCCTGCAGTTCATCTGCTGAGAGCATCGGCAGTCACGGCTCTTCGTGAGGATTCCCGAACAGGTGTGGCGCGGGGCGTGATCCGCCTCCGCGGCATCCTGGTCGCTGGCGAGGTTGCCCTAACGGTGGCGCTGCTCTCCGGGGCGGGTTTGATGGTCCGCAGTCTGATGGTGATCTGGAATATGGATCTCGGGTTCAATGCCGCGAGGCTGATGGTCGTTCAGGTCAGCCTTTCCTCGAACAAATACGAGAATGAGACGAGGCGCAATAACTTCTACGACCGCGCAATCGAGCGGATTCGCGCGATCCCGGGAGTCGCCGCCGCGGACTTCACGTTCACGCCGCCGTTTTACTCGATCGGCAACTCGGCAGGGTTCGCCATCGAGGGGCGCACGCCGGAAGGTCAGTGGGAGCGAGGCGACATGCTGGTGCGGAGCGGCACGACGACCTATCTGGAGACGATCGGGGCGAAGCTTTCCGCCGGCCGGTACTTTACAGAGGCGGATCGGGGCGGCGCGCCCGATGTTGTGATCGTGAACGAGAGCTTCGCGCGCGTGTTCTATCCGGGAAAGTCGGCGCTCGGAAAGCGGATGAGCTTCTCAGGCGATTCGAGGCGCTGGCGAACCGTTGTCGGCGTGGTGAAGGAAGTCAGGGAGCGCGGTTATGACTACGCACCCAAGCCTGTGACCTATGTGCCCTACAGGCAGCTTTCCGGTTGGAGCGCGAATCAACTAATGGTTCGCAGCGCAGCCGCCTCGCCGGAACGGCTGTTAAATGCAGTTCGCACAGCAATCCAGCAAGTGGACCCCGATCAGCCCGTCGGGCTGACGCGGACGTTCGATCAGATATTGGCGATCGATCAGGCAAGCCGGAGGCAGCAGATGTTTCTGCTGGTTGTGTTCGCCGGGCTGTCGCTCCTGCTGTCGGCTCTGGGCATCTATGCGGTACTGGCGTACAGCGTTGAACTCCGTGTACGCGAGATCGGGGTCCGGATGGCGCTGGGCGCCGGGAAGATGACCGTCATGCGCATGGTTCTGTCCGATGGCATGACGCTAGTCGCATCGGGAGCGATTGTGGGGTTTTTGGCGGCGGGGTTCGGCGGAAGACTTCTGCGGGCTTCGTTGTACGGTGTCGCGCCGTTCGATCCAATTACGCTTCTGATCGTGTGCGGATTTCTCGCGCTTGTCGCGCTCGCGGCCTGCTGGATTCCCTCACGGCGGGCGGCGGCAACGCCGCCCGCCGTGGCACTGCGTTCGTAATCAGCGAATCAGGGCTTTGGTGGGTTGCCCGCCGACGCGGGCTGGATTGGCTGATATTGCGCGGGACCGAACCCCGGATGCTGGACGTCCGTTGTGGGGGCGTCCGACGGTTGCCCGATTACGTCGCCGCTCACGACCATTTCGACGCGTCGATTCTGCTGGCGCCCCGCAGCTGTGTCATTTGAAGCGACCGGATCCGCCTTACCCATCCCAACGGCCGTGACATTATCGGCGGTGATTCCGGCGGAAGTCAGATAGTCGCGGACAGCGTTCGCACGGCGCTCGGAGAGTTTCTGGTTGTATTCGTCCGTGCCGACGCTGTCAGTGTGGCCTTCAACAGCAAGGTGCAGGCTCGGGTAGGCGAGCACGATGCCTGAGACGCGCGCCAGTTTCTCACGTGTGTCCGGCTTCAACGTGGCTTGATCGAAGTCGAAAAGCACATCGGACATATTGACGATGAGTCCGCGGGCGCTATCGCGCGTGGAAAGAATGAGATTCAGCTGGTCCTTCAGTTTGGCGCGCAGAGCCTGCGCATCCTGTTCCGCCTGATTGCGGGCGGAGTCGGCCGAGGCTTTCGCGGCAGCCAGTTTCGCCTGCTCATCGAGCGCAGCCTGGCGAGCGGCTTCCGCATCAGCTTGCGCCTTGCGCGCTTCGTTCATCGCCAGTTCCGCCTGACGTTTCTGCTCTTCGGCTTCCCGTCTCAGGCGATCCGAGTAGGCGGCTTCGATTTCCGCCTGCTTGCGGCGGTCGGCTTCGTCCGCGGCTTTGCGCTTCGCATCGGCTTCGCGAGCGGCGGCGGCGTCTCTGGCCGCTTGTTCAGCCTCCTCCCGCTCCTTTGTAATGGAAATACGGCGGGCGTCTTCAGCCATCTGTGTGGCTTCGCGAGCGACTGTGTCTAACTGTTTCCAGTTTTTGGTTTTGTAATATCCGGCCGCATTCTGCATGTCGATGGCGGCCTTTTGCATCGTGTCGGCCGCGTAGTGGTCGGCCCCCTGCGCCTTCGCGATTGCGATTGCCTGCAGCGCCTCGCGGTATTGGAGCGGCACGTTGACATCAGACGTTAAGGCGCTGAGTTTGGAGGAGTCGATGTTCATCGTGTACTGCCCGCGTCGGAGGAGTTCGTACTTGGCATCGATCGGCTGCATCGTTCCCGTAGTGTCCCGGCGAAGGAAGTTTTCCATCACGACCACGTCAGATGGCTCACTCACGGAGAAGTACGGTTCGGCGGTCACGATCATGCCGAACGACTGCAGGTCGGTGGTGGCGTAGAGTTCCGCGTCCTTGTCATCCGCATTCTTAAGGGTTACTTCGCCGAGGCGTTCCGAACGGCCTTCCGGAGTGATCGCCCACAGCACGAAGGTCAGGTATTCGGAGCCGAACTGCGCGGGGTTAGAAAGGTGATCAAAATGAAGCGAGATCCTGGTGGCGCCCGTATTCGCGGTTACGTCGGCCGTGCCTTTCGCCAACGGCATGAGGGCCGTTCCCCGGAAATCGATTCGCGTGGTCCCCTGGCGGGAGTGATAGTTGACGGCGGTTATGGATTTGGACGTGACTTCTACCCGAAATATCGGCACGGAGCCGTCCGGCATCGGCGTCACTCCCGTTTGCACCGGGTTCGGCGCTTGCGCGCAAAGTACCCCGGCGGCGAGCAGGAAAAGTCCCCCAGTTTTCATGCGAAGGTTCTCCACGGCACAAACTCACCGCATGTTTTGTACCGAACCATGCCAGCCAGAAGCAAATGCTGCGAAGAAATGTTCGATTTCTTATGCCCCGCGTCATTGGTCTTATCCGGAAATTTTAATCGGCCGCATTCCAGTACCATAAATCTAAAAGGGATCTCTATGGCTTATTTCCGCGCGATTGCAGCGACTTCGGCGATTTTTCTATGCGGCTATCTTGCGGCCGACGAAGGGATGTGGACGTTCGACAATCCCCCGAGGACGCAATTAGCTGAGAAGTATCACTTCACGCCGACGCAGCAATGGCTGGATCACATACGGTTATCGAGCGTGCGCCTCAACGACGGCGGCTCGGGATCTTTTGTAAGTCCCAGAGGATTGCTGTTAACGAATCACCATGTCGCGCGTGGACAGTTACAGAAGAATTCGACGGCGGACCACGACTACATCAAGAACGGGTTCTACGCAGCTACCGAGGATCAGGAGATGAAAACGCCGGATCTTGAGGTAAACGTCCTGATTTCGACCGAGAATGTTACGTCTCGTATCCAGAGTTCCGTATCGAAGGCGAAATCGGCCGAGGATCAGTTTGCGGCGCGCCGGGCGGCGATAGCGGATATCGAGCGTGAAAGCGAGAAGGCGACGGGGCTGCGGTCCGACATCGTCACGTTGTATCAGGGCGGCGAATACTGGCTGTACCGATATAAGAAGTACACCGACGTCCGGATCGTATTCGCGCCTGAGCAGCAGATCGCGTTTTTCGGTGGCGACCCGGACAATTTCACGTATCCGCGTTATGACCTGGACATGGCGCTGTTTCGGGTCTACGAAAACGGAAAGCCGATCGACAGCAAGGACTATCTGAAGTGGAATGCGAAGGGCGCGGCGGATGAAGATTTGGTTTTTGTTTCCGGCAATCCCGGGTCGACGCAACGGCTGGACACCCTGGCGCAGCTCGCGTATCAGCGGAATATGCAGCCCGAGTACATCACGTTGCTGAAGAGCCGTATCGAGACGATGGAGAAATATTCCGCGCAAGGGCCAGAGCAGGCGCGCCAGGCGTCAACGCAGATCTTCGGATTGCAGAACTCGCTGAAGGCTTACGAAGGAATGTACAGCGGCCTTCAGGACGCGCGCATTATGAACGCCAAGCAGAAGGCTGAAGACGAGTTTAAGGCGCGCGTTAACGCAAATGCTGCGTGGAAACAGGAATACGGGTCTGCCTGGGACGAGATCGCCGAGGCCATGCGTAAAGCCTCAACGCGATCGAAGGAGCAGTTGTTTCACGGTACCAATTCGACACTAGCCAGCCTGGCGGCGACGATTGTGGATTATGTGGCCGAAGTAAAGAAGCCCGATGGAGAGCGTTTGCCGGGATTCCACGAAGCGCAGCTCGAGTCGCTGCGGTACACGATGTTTTCTCCCGCGCCGGTTTATCCCGCGATGGAGATCGCTCGCATGATCGGCGCCCTGGAACTTGATCTGAAGGAAGTCGGTGCGGACGACCCATTCCTGAAGATCGTGCTGGATGGCAAATCGCCGCACGATGCCGCGGTCAGATGGATTACGGGGTCGAAGATGGCAGATCCGGCGTTCCGCAAAAGTTTGGTCGAGGGAGGAGAGAGCGCCGTCGCCGCGTCGACCGATCCTCTGATCGTTCTCGAGCGGAATCTCGACCCGCTGCGCCGGGAAATGATTAAGTGGGAACAGGACAATGTAGAGAGCGTTGAGGAGCGCGCAGGAGAGAAACTCGGCAAAGCGCGGTTTGAGGCCTATGGGCGAACCACCTATCCCGACGCCACGTTTACGCTGCGGCTTTCGTATGGAGCGGTAAGGGGTTATCCGATGAACGGGACGAAGGCGCCTTCACATACAACGTTCTATGGACTTTACGACCGCGCGGCCAGCTTCAATTACGAAGGGCCGTTCGCGTTGCCGTCGCGGTATGTGGAAGGCCGCAATAAGCTGGATCTCTCGACCGCGTACAACATGGTCAGCACGAACGACATCATCGGCGGGAACTCCGGATCGCCCGTGATCAACCGGAACGGCGAGATCGTGGGGCTCATCTTCGATGGCAACATCGAGTCTCTGGTGGGCGATTATGTTTTCGACGAAACCTCAAACCGAGCGGTGGCTGTTACCACCAACGCGATGACGGAAGCGCTGCGGAAGCTCTATGGAGCGCAGAAGCTCGTCGACGAGTTGATGCAGTAGCTCGTTGCGGGGTTAATTCTTCCGAACGGTCAGGCTTCCGCGCTCCGCGTTGAGCCTGACCACAGGGCCGTTGCCGACTTTGCCCTTTATTGTCCCGCCGTGGCCTTCCTGTTCGACCTTCAGGACATCGCCGAGATCGTTGGTGATGTCGCCCTGCCGCGTCTGGCCATCGAGGTCAAACGATGCGTTCTCGGGCAGAGTGAGGGTAATATTCCCCTTGCGCGTCCGAAGGTCCAGGCGTGGGATGGGCATTTTTGTCTGAATGACTTCGACGTCGCCCTGATCCAGGTCGAGTTCCAGGGAGCTCGCGACGTCCGTCATGTGGATGTCCTTCGAGCGCGATTTGAGCCGCACCGGTCCGATGAGATTGTCCGCCTTCAACTCGCCGAGATCCAGAGTGATGCTGCCGGGCACCTGTTCCACATGTAAATCTGAGCGCTGGGACTGGAAATGCAGTGGCTTCGCGAGCGCGCGGAATTCGAGGTTTCCCGAATATTCGCCGTTAACGGTGACCTGTCCCTGAACGTTGTCGATCTGAATATCTCCGCCGTGTCCCTGGAGGTCGATGTTGCCCTTTACGCCCGACGCACGGATGAGCCCGTTGCGCGATGACTCGATTTTCACGTCTTTGCCGATGTTCGACAGACGGAGATCGCCGCGCCCGCTGATGATATTAACCGAACCTCCCATATCGTCGACGGTGAGGTCCCCGGAACGGCCGCGCGCATCGAGATCGACGTTCCGCGGCAGGGTGATATCGAGATCCGTCGTGACAGAGAGCATCCGGCTGCCGGTGTTGGGATCTTCCGCACGGATCACCAGTAGATCGCCCTGGCGATCGACGTGAACAGAACTCTGTTGATTGGCCCGATCGGCGTCGTTGCGGCTGAAGGCGCGGACGGTTCTGCGGCCGGAGACCTTCACGTCACCGCCGTCCTCGCCTTTCAATGAGAGATTGCCGTTGATGTTATCGAGTACGACTCTCACGACCCCCTGAGACGCCCCGGTGGCGTTCACATCGAACGTATAGTCCGAACCCAGCAGGTTGACGCCCCCGTTGGTGAACGGGCCGATGCGGATATTGTGGTGATGTCCGACCCAACCGAGGACGGCCACCCAGATCACAATCCACAGGATGCCCCCGCCCGCAAAGGACTTGGGCGGCGCCGAGCCCCCGCGGCCAAGGTGGTACAGCACCTCGACGAGGCCGATCACTCCCAGAAAAACGATCAGGAGGGGCCAGTAGTCCCAGACCAGGGACCAGACCGGAACGGCGCCCCCGAGATTGTTGAGCAGGAAAACGACCCCGATCGCAACCAGGATCAGAGGCCCTGCAATGGAGCGCGGCCTCACCGGCGCTCTCCGGCCGCGGGGGGCGGAGGCGGCGGGGGAGCGTAGTAATCGAGCCGGCGGCGCCGTCCTCCGAGGAGTTTCAGGATGCCGATGACGATCAGCAGGACGGGCCACGTCTGGCCGAAGCTGACGCCCACGAAGCGGTCGATCGTGAACAGGACGCCGACGGTAATCATGATCACGGGCCCCGTGATAGCGCGGATGAGGATCTGGCTCTGATCGTTCATCGACGCGCGCCTCCCTCAGGATTATTCGCCGGCTGGGCCGCGCCGCGGCGATGGTCGGAAGAGCCTAGCCTGTTGTACAGCATGTAGAGGCCAAAAATGATGAGGATGCCTGGCCAGTAGCTCACCAACTGATTGATGCTGATGATGTTCGTCGTGTCGAGGAGGAGGAAGAAACCGATGCCGATCAGGATGATGGCGCCGAAGGGAAAGCGTCCATTAGAGGGGCGGAATTCGAAGAGACTCGAGAATTCTTCCACAGCAACGCCGTAGCGACGCTTACGCGCGGTGTGAAATGCTTCGAAAGCCTGGTAGATGACCCAGACGCCGATCATAATCCCGACCAGAGCTGCCATGCCGCCGTTGCGAGTGTTGCTGACCACGCTGACCAACAGCCCGAACACGATGGCGTGAATCAGACCCTTGGCGTATTGCCCGTTGTAAATCGCGCCTACGCCCGGGAGGAAGCCGAGTAACAGAGCGAGCGCCGGGTGCGCTCCCGGGTCCACGACCTGACGGCTGGGACCGGTCCAGGCGGGCGCGACCGGCGCGGTATACGGAGATGCGCCAAGCGGGACATCCGTGCGGGGAACGACGGGAGGCGCGAAGGGAGGTGGGAACGGCGAGGCCGCCGCCGGCAGATGCTCCGCGCAGTACACCGATCCAAGCGCCGGCCGCTGGCATTCCGCGCACATCGGCTTACCGCATTCCCGGCAAAAGGCCGTAGCGGCGATTTCGGGATGGTTGGCGCAATTCATTTCTGTTGTGTCTCCTGTGGATTATCGGGCGTCGCGGAGGTCTTCTCGGGCGCGCCATTATTCAATTTGCGGCTGTTAGCGTGTTCCTGAGCCGCGGCCTCATCAGCCTCTGCCTGTTGCTGCTTCCACTCGTTGAGCTGCGTTCTGATTTCGTAGACCAAACGCATACTGTCATAACTTTTCACTGTGCGGTCCCACAGCCTGTGCGTGCGCACGTCGAGCGAGGACCAGAGCCGCACGGGGTCGAGATCGGCGGCGGTCAGGGGTTTTTTCGGGTCACCCGCGCACCGGCTGAGCATCGTGATCGACATCATGGTCAGCATCGCGCCCATTACGAAGCGCGGCTTGAGCACCGGCGCGAAGGTCCGGTTGATCCATCCCCGGACTCCCCGCGCGCGCAGTTTGAACTCCCAACCGGCGTTCGTCGCGTGGAGGATCTTCCCCGTAAGATCCGCTGGCGGTTCGACGTCGGCCGCAATCTCCATGAAGGAAACCGCGCTCTGCACTTCGGCCGCATAAGCGGCGCAGGCGGCGCAGGCTTCCAGGTGGCGCACGAATTCCTCACGCGCGGCTTCCGCCAGCGCGCCGTCGATGTGATCGGCGAGGAGGACTTCGAATTGTTCGCAGCTCAACATCTCAACAACTACGAAAACTCAGACAGCCGAGCGTTTCGTCTCCACATACCTCTTCAACAGCCGCGCGAGTTCGGCGCGACCGCGGTTCAATCTCGATTTCACAGTCCCTTCCGGGATGCCCAAAACTTGCGCGATCTCACGATACTCCATTTCCTGAAGATCCCGGAGGATGATCGTCTCACGCAGATCCGGCGACAGTTTTGCCAGGGCGCCTTGCAGGAGGTCACTCGCCTCACGGCCAGCCAGAGCCGTATCCGGACGGCTGACCGAAACGAACCCTTCCTCAACGCGGGGAAGTTGCTCCTCGATCGAATCCGTCACCCGCTCGTTACGCGTACGGCGGTAGTGATCGATCAGAAGGTTACGGGTCAGACGCGTCAGCCACGTCGCGAAGGAGCCTTCGGTGGCGCGGAAGCCTCCCAGAGCCCGGAAGACGCGCATGAAAACGTCCTGCGTGAGGTCCTGGGCTTCGGAATCTTTGCCCGTAAAACGAAAGCAGAGGCCATAGACCCGGCGGGTGTGAAGGCGGACTAATTGTTCCCAGGCGGCGTCGTCGCCACTCAGGCAGCGCTCGACGAGTGTGCTGTCCGAATCCACGTTGGTTTTCGAATTGCCAAACCATGCGGCGCCCGGAAGTTGCCAGATCGCCGATGTCGTCCCTGCTGCCATGATCTCCTCAATCGCGGGGCTATTTATTTAAGCTTCCCGATAGAAGGAACGAGGCTTTATTATGATAGGTTCAATTTTTCGATGAATCCACTCCCGGGGAGTCACCGGAGGAAGGTGGTGGTGGCCGCCGCCATTCTGGCGCTGGCGGCAGCATGGCTGGTCTACTCTTCCGGCGGGGATAAATCCTTCGATTGGCGCCTGTTTCGAGACACGGTGGCGGGCCTCGACTGGGTCTGGCTTGCCGCGGGCCTCGCCGCTGCTTTCGGTACTTATCTCGCTCGGGCTCTGCGATGGGCGGTTTTGCTCGAGCCGGTGAAGGCGCATCCCAGCTTTCAGCGCCTGCTGTCGGCAACCATCATCGGCTATGCCGCCGTAACCGCACTGGGCCGGGCAGCCGAGATGGTACGTCCCTATCTTATTGCAAATAAGGAACATGTTCCATTCGCATCGCAGCTTGCAGCGTGGATTGTGGAGCGGATTTACGACATTTTGTTTTCGCTGGCAGTGTTCGGTTTCGCTGTTTCGGAGATCAGCGGTTCGGGCGTTCGAACCGGCCCCGCGCTCTCCTGGGCGCTGCGGTTGGGTGGCGTGATCATTGCTCTCGGGGCCGCGGCAGGACTGGCCGTGCTGCTTGCGATGCGATACCGGGGGGCGCACATTCAGAATTGGCTCTTGCGGAGTCTCGGGTTCCTCGCGAAACACAACTTTGAACGGGCGGAACGGCTGACGGCGGCGTTCCTGGACGGCGTCAGTTGCACCCGGAGCCGGACCGCTACTCTCCGGCTGATCGGGTACACGTTCGTCGAGTGGGTACTGATCGCGGCTTGCTATGCCTGCGTCCTCAACGCGTTTGGCGGGGTACTATACCCGAGTTGGGTGAGCATCGCGATCCTAATGGGGTTCGTCTCGTTCGGTTCTCTCGTGCAACTGCCCGCCGTTGGCGGGGGAACGCAGGTCACAGCGGTACTCGTGCTGACGCAGATTTTCGGGGTTCCGATCGAAGCCGCGACCGGAATCGGCGTGGTGCTCTGGTTCCTGATGTTCGCGGCCGTGCTTCCGGTGGGGGTCGGGCTGGCGATTCGCGAGGGGCTGACCTGGGCCGGGTTGCGCGAGGCGGAACGGGGTTCCCTGTGACTTGTCCGTTTTGCGGCCACATCGAAGATAAGGTGATCGATTCGCGCGAGAGCAAGGAAGGCGACTCGATCCGGCGCCGCCGTCAGTGCCTTTCCTGCGAGAAGAGGTTCACCACATACGAGCGCATCGACGAGGTGCCGTACATGGTGATCAAGAAAGACGGGCGGCGCGAGAAGTTCGATCGGCAGAAGGTGCTGAACGGCCTGATGCGGGCCTGCGAAAAACGCCCCGTCAGCATGGTGAAGCTCTCGGATCTGGTGAATCAGGTGGAATCACGTGTGACCGAGTCGCCCGACCGAGAGATCATGACCAGCGAAATCGGCGAGTTTCTGATGGACACGCTGCGCGGAATCGACAAGATCGCATACGTGCGATTCGCCTCTGTGTACCGTGACTTTCAGGATGAGCAGGCGTTCTTTGAAGAACTCCAAAACCTAACCAGGCCCGGGGGGCGAAGCGACTAGAAACGAGCGCGTGGTAGCTTGCTCGTGATGAGCGATATCACGGTTTTGGTGCTGGGCGACCCCGGCGAGCCGACGCTGAAGCGGCTGGATGAGATTGGTCCCGGGGTGGATGTGTGGGTCGGGAAGACCGCAGCCGATCTCGGTGGCGCGGTGGGCAAGGCCCGCGTTCTTTTCAATTGGTCCGGTACGCGGGCGGAAATCAAGAAGGTTCTCGAAACGGCTCCGAATCTGGAGTGGATTCACGCCCGGTATGCAGGGCTTGACGGACTGTTGTTCCCGGAACTGATCGAACACCGGGCGCCCCTGACGAACGGTCGGGGAACTTTCAGCCAGTCATTGGGCGAGTTCGTGATTTGCGGCGCGCTTTACTGGGCGAAAGATCTGCCGCGCATGCTGCGCGCGAAAGCGGAGCGGCGCTGGGAGGTCTTCAACGTTCTGGAACTGAGTTGCCAGACGATGGGCATCGTGGGCCACGGCGACATCGGCCGGGCCGTTGCGCGCCGGGCTAAAGCTTTCGGAATGCGCGTGCTGGCGGTGCGGCGGAATACCGCGCGACGCGAGGGCGACGAACACGTGGATCAGGTCTATGCGACCGCGGACCTCCACAAGATGCTGCCGGAGTGCGATTACGTTGTGGTCGCCGCGCCTCTCACGCCGGACACGAAACACATGATGAGTACCGCGGAGTTCAACGCGATGAAGCCCGAAGCGATCATCATGAACGTTGGCCGGGGGCCGGTCATTCATGAAGCGGCGATGGTCGAGGCATTGCGATCGGGCCGAATCCGGGGTGCCGCGCTCGACGTGTTTGAAGTCGAGCCGTTGCCGAAGGAGAGTCCGCTGTGGGACATGGACAACGTGCTGATCTCGGCGCACACGGCGGACCACACGAAGGACTGGTTGAATGACGCCGCACAGTTTTTCCTGGACCAGTTTGCGCGATGGAAAAAGGGCGAGACGTTGAAGAATCTGGTCGACAAACGGGCGGGTTACTAAGTGCCGCGGCGGTTGCCGTAGAGATACACGTGAAGGCGCGACGAGAAGCGATAGCCGTGCTGCTTGCAGAGTTCCGCGACCGAGGAGCCGCGCGCGTTTAGCTCCTCAGCGCTTATTCCTTCGGGCATGAGGATGATTTTTGACGCGGGAGCGCCGAGTATGGCGACGAGTGATTGAACTTCTTCCAGATCCGATTCGTTCGCGATTACGAATTTGAGCTGGTAATCGTATTCGCGGATCAGGCGCGAAAGAATTTCGGGCTGAATCCGAAGGCGCTCGTGCTGATTGCGGAACGCGCCTTCGGGGGTGGAGTTGGAGAGCTTCGGGCTGATGCTCATCAGATCGCAGGCGACGGGGGCGAATACAGTGCCGGCAGTCTCGATGGTGATGTGCATGCCTCGCCCGTGTAGTCTGGATGAGAGTTCCACGATCCCCGGCATAATCATCGGTTCGCCGCCCGTGAGTACGGCGTGGCGCGCGGCGGGATAGCTGGAAACGCGATCGACTATTTCGTCGAGGGAGAGTTCCTCGCCTTCCGGATTCCAGGAAGCGTACGGGGTATCGCACCAGGAGCAGCGCAGGTTGCATCCGCTGGTCCTGACGAAAACCGAGGGCACGCCGACAAGGCTGCCCTCGCCCTGCACCGAGTAAAAAATCTCAGCGATCTTCAATGCCGGCCTCGCGGAAACCCTTGGCGCGCAGGAGGCACGAATCGCAGCGCCCGCA